>Ga0272448_1000100_pt1 | contig 120681 bp, 88 predicted proteins | sample YNPCB0191_FD_202220 | JGI IMG/M metagenome (GOLD analysis project Ga0272448, IMG submission 202220) | Hot spring sediment microbial communities from Yellowstone National Park, WY, United States - YNP-CB-019-1 | ecosystem: Environmental > Aquatic > Thermal springs > Hot (42-90C) > Sediment... | reverse complement strand
GCCAGACACGTACTTGCCGACGTAATACCAACCGTTCCCGCTCATACCGATGAGGTAGGCAGAACCAGAGTCGGCAATCCAACTGAAATCGTTCGTGGCGCGAACAACGAGAACACTGGCGCTTGAAGAGTAGCCAGTCCGGCGCACTGTCACCTGCGCAGTGCAGTCGGCCCAGGTCTGGCCGGCGTAGGTGGACTGCATGGACACTCCTGTTACTCCCGCGGCGGCGCGATACTCTCCGGAGACCACCGACCACTGCGCATCCTCAACCTCCACCCAATCCTGCGCCTGGCCATCATCAAAGTCCTCAAAGTAGCCCTGGACGCCGCCATTCCACGAGAGGTCGGCATCAAGTGACACATTCGTCTCGCCGTCGGCCGGGACCGGGCTGTGTGGTGGCGGCGGCGGCATGCCCACGTTGATGGCCACGGCGGCGACATTGGAATCCGCGGCCCCGTCGTTGGCCTTGTAGTTGAAGGCGTCGGCGCCCACATAATCGGGCGCGGGCGCATAAAGCACCCGGCTCCCGTGGTTGAGCAGGACGTAAGGCACGGTGGTGATCGGCCCGCCCGCCGGGTCGCACAACGTGCCGTGCGAAGGCAGGCTGACGACGATGTAATCCAGGACTCCGGGCGGGTCAGGCAGCCCGTCATCGGTGGCCTCCAGAGTGAGAAGGGCCGGCGTGTTGACCGGGACATTGGCACTGACAGCTTGGGCCACCGGCGGCCAGTTGCCCATGAAGGGCGGGTAGGCGGAGAGGTCGCTTTCAATGAAGTCAGCGGGGATGCCCAAACCTGCCGACAGCCCGGCCAGGCCATCGGGAGAATCCACCCGCAAATACGAGAGCACAATCATGCCGTTGAAAAACATTTCCACCTGGAAGGTATTGGAATCGCTGTAGCCATAGCGGCGGACGCCGTTCCAGGTGACAGCCACGCGGTCATCAAGTTGCTTCCAACTCACCTGTCCGGTGCTCGGAAAGAAGTCGTTGAACAGACCCGAGATGCGCTTGAGGCGGAAATGGTCGGCGAGACTCTCGGTGTAGTCGGTGTCGCCCGAACCGAAGGTGATGTAGCCGTTGCTGCCCACGTAGAAGGTACCGGAGGAAAAGCCATAGAGTCGCACCTGCGCCCCGCCACTGAGCGTCACTGCCGCGAAACTATCATCTCCGAGCGAAAGCGGCGTCCCGCCCGTCGGGTCAGTGGGCAGCGCGCTGATGGTCTGCGTGTAGGCGGCGTAATAGTCGGCAGAGCCATCGGGGATGAAGATGACCGACTTGTAGGCGAGGTCGAAGGGCGAGGTATCAAAATGTTCGGTGAAGTAGTCATTGGGCTCTTGAATCACCACATCGCCCGAGACGCCGGTGCGGCCGTTGGCAGAGATGGCAGTGAAGGCGCGGGTGATGGGCGGTCTGGTTACGTCCACCCTCATCCCCAGCGCCACCAGGTCGGCGATGCCGCCGGTAAAGTGCGCGGGTATCAGTTCGTTGCCTGGGCCGGAAAGGCCGCTGATGGTCACGTCGGGGGCAGTGATGGTCACCGGGAAGCGCCCCGCGGTGTTGAAGGTGCCAAAGGTCTCAATGGTGCGCCCGCTGGCATCCTTAGCAGTTACCGTGCAGGTGCCGCGCACGACGAGGCCATCAAACTGCGGAGAGGTCATGCGAAAATCAAAGTGATCCAGCGGGCCGGTAATTTTGAAGGGACGATCGGAGCGGTCGGCAACGCCGGGGTCGCTCACGAATGTGACGCGCACGAGGTAGAGGTCGCCAGAAACCAGACCGGACGTGTCCCACGAGAAACTGCCCGCGTTGTAGGGCAGGTTCTGCGCCCCGACAATCGGATTCCAGGTGCCGCCGCTATCGGCGGAGTAGTCAAGCCTGACCCGGTCGGCGGCCTGCCAGTCACTGCCAACGGCGGTCCACTGAATCAAAAGGCTGGCGCCAGACTCAAAGCACTCCCAGCCATTGGGCGAGACGACCTGGAGATAGCGTCCGGTCAGCAGCCCGAGGGAGCGGGAGACGTTCAACCGGCCCCCACTCACGCATTTGCCGGCAAGCGCGGGGAGGGGGTCAACGCCGGCGAGGATGAGGTCCTTGATTTGCATGTGGGTTTTGCCGGTGGCGGCGCCCCAGACCAGGGCACAGGCCCCGCTCACGTGTGGCGTGGCCATTGAAGTGCCCGCGTAGAAGGAGTAGGTATTGTTGGGGGTGGTGCTGAGGATGTTATGTTGGGGGGTGCCGTCGTTGGCACCGCCCGGCGCGCCGAGGTCAACGCTGGTCGCGCCGTAGCAGGAGTAGGAGGCGAGGCTATCGGTGTGCTGGGTAGCGGCCACGGCAATGATATTCGGACAGTCGTAACTCGAGGGATAGCGCGGCACTGCGTCGTTATCGGTACCCTCGTTGCTGGCGGCGGCGATGAAGAGAATCCCCGCGGCGTGGCAGGCATCGATCGCGTCCTTGAGGGCCTGGCTGTACGACCCTCCGCTCCAACTATTGCTGAGGACCTTGGCGCCCATCATGCGGGCGTAGTTGATGGAGTCAATAGCGTCAGCAGTGGTGCCGGTGCCGCCGTCGCTGAGGAACTTGACGGCCATGATCTTGACGCGCCAGCAGACGCCAACGACGCCCACGCCGTTGTTGCCGACTGCGCCGATAGTGCCAGCACAGTGGGTGCCGTGGCCGTGGCCATCCATGGGGTCGTTATCGTCGTAGGCGAAGTCCCAGCCCCAGACGTCGTCCACAAAGCCATTGCCGTCGTCGTCAATGCCGTTGCCGGGAATCTCGCCTGGGTTCCGCCACATGTTTGCGGCCAGGTCGGGATGGTTCCTGTCAATGCCGGTGTCAATCACGGCAACGACGATAGTGGAGGCAGTGACCGAGTCCCAGGCCTCGGGCGCGTCAATGTCGGCATCGGGTGTGCCACCAGCCTGGCCGGTGTTGTGCATGCCCCAGAGTTCGCTGAAGCGCGGGTCGTTGGGCAGGACGAGTGACACGTAGCCGATGGCGCGGCAGATATAGTTCGGCTCGGCAAACAACACGTCAGGGTCAGCGCGAAGCACCTGAACGGCTGCCTTCAGGCCCTTGGGCGCGTCCACGTGGAACAGGTGCCAGTCCACGCCGCCAAGTTTGCGCACGTGCTTCAGGCCCTTGACATTGGCGCCGTCGGCAACGCGCGCCAACACATCTTGCATCTTGCCAGGCCGGAAACTGATGAGGACCTGGCCAGGAACGGCATCCGGCGTGTCAGCTAGGGGGCCGCCCTTGGTCAGCGCATAAGACTTCGCCTGGCCTGGAGCGGACTCCTGCGCTGAGAGCGGTGCGGTTTTCAAGACGCCGACCACCGCCAACGCCAAGACTGTAAGAGATGCCCAGCGGGCTGCAACCCTCCCCCCCATGCGCCGCTTCATGACCTCACCCCCCTCTCCTGTGCCCGTGGCAATTGGCGCGGATACCGCTGCGAATGTGCACTGACGAATGGACCTGCTGCCTTTACTGGGGAAAGAAAAAAGAGCCGGCGGACAGTGCCCCGCGTCCGACCCGTGACTCACAGCGTTCACCTGCCCCAGACGTCGGGGTGTGCGCATCGGGTCCACCCTCGGCAGCAGGGTTCTGCACACCCCGACGACACTTCGTGCCCCGGGGTCACGCTCCCTGCCCACCATACGCCCTCTCCCCCGGACGCCAAGGCGGAGACTAGCACAAGCCGGAGGATGTGTCAAGGAAATTTCGCCGCCTGACTCCCGCAAGCTACCTTACGCCACATCTGGTTCACCAAGCCCACCCTCCTTGCCTTGTTGGGGCGCCACAAGCAGCACGCGTTTTACGCGGAGATGTCGCGGCTTTTGCCTGCGCTGGCGAGTTGGTGTGCGCGGCGGGTCGGTTCCGGCAAACGGTAGCGGGTGCAGCAGCGCAGGACAATCTCCACCGCGGTGCGCAGGCTGACGCGGTGCCCACACGAGACATAGACGGGCCGGACGCCGGCGCGTGTTCGCACCACCGCGCCGATGACCTCACCGCGATGTCGGAGAGGGCTGAAGGCCCCTCGCCAGTGGGCGGGTTCTGGGTGCTCGCCAATGAGGCGCGACTTGGCACAGCCGATGGCCGGCAGGTCCAGCAGCAGTCCGAGGTGCGAGGCGATGCCCAGTCGCCGCGGGTGGGCGTAGCCCTGGCCGTCGTGGATGAGAAGGTCGGGCCGGCGACGCAGGCGGCGGAAGGCCGCGACCAAGAGCGGAGCCTCGCGGAAGGAAAGGAGTCCGGGGATGTAGGGGAAGCGCACCTCGTCCTCCCACGTCGCGCTCTCCACTTCCTCCAGTTCGGGGAAGGAGAAGACCACCACAGCGGCCCGGCCCCAGCGCTCTCTTCTCTCGAAGGCAACGTCGCTGCCGGCGACGGCGCGGATGTCTTCGAGCGGCCCGAAGTCGTCACGCAGGCACAGGCGTGCCGCGAGGCGCCGCTGGATAGCGACGGCCTCGCGGGGCGTCACATTCCACGCGTGCCGGACGCAGCGGCGCATCATGTTCTGCCAGACTAACTAGAGCCGCGCGGTGAGCGCAGCGACGCCAGATGAACGACGGCCGAAGGCCGAGGATGAACAACCACGGCACAACGGAGACACTTGCACCCGGTCACTGACAGCCGGGCGTCCTCACGGCCTCTCGAATCGGTCGGGGAAGCCTATCCTGCGGGCAGCGGCTTCAAGTGCCTCGCGCTGAGCGCCAGTAATATATTCAAACGGCCGCCGCGAACGACCGAGTTTCAGCCCGCGCATCTCGCCGAGGACTTTCCACGTGTGCATATTGACACCTTTGGCGAGGACGAGGCGGAAGAATGGATTCAGGCGGCGCTGCAATTCGTGGGCCTCGTGCAGGCGGTTCTCGCGGACCGCGCGGTAGATGCCGATGAATATTTCCGGTAGGATGTTATAGGTGGTGCCGATGATACCGGAAGCGCCCATTGCCAGGCCTGCCAGGGCGTCTTCGTCGTAGCCGGAAAGAACAATCAACCTGCCACCCGACATGTCAATCAGCGATAGCATTTGGTGGTAGTCAGTGTCGGTGAACTTGAGCCCCGCAATGTGGGGGAGTTTGAGCACCTCATCAAGGAACGGCGCGAGGCTGCCGAGGTTGATGAGCTTAGGAATGTGATAGACGAAGAGCGGCAGGTCGGTGGCCTCGCCGATGGCGCGCCAGTGACGAAAGGCGGCCTCCACGTCAGGCGCGTAGTAGTAAGGCGGCACGGAACTGACGGCCGCGGCCCGCACTGAAGCGGCGTGTTTAGCCAGGGCGACGGCAGTACGGGTGTCGGCGGTGCCCACATGCACCATCACCGGGACGCGGCCAGCAACCTGCTCCACGACCAACTCCACGACGCGACGCCGCTCGTCTGGCGACATTAGCGGGCCTTCGCCGCTGGAGCCGCAGACGAAGAGACCTTGAACACCGTGCCCCACCAACCACTCAACATGGTCGCGGAGGGCCCGTTCGTTGATGCTCTCATCCTCGTTGAAGGGCGTGAAGAGCGCGGGGATAACACCGGTGAACATCCCACCACTGGCATTGCTACCCATGAATTTCTCGCCTCGCTGAGGAGCACTGCACTGCCGGAACAACCGCAGGCTGCAATCCCGACGGCGGCGCGCCTGACTACTTCCGGCGGAAGAACTGCGGCAGCCAGCGCCGGTTGGCCTGCAGTAATTCTTCCAACATCCGCTTGGCGTGGCGCACATCGCGCAGCGCGCCACACAGCGGGTCATTCAGCAGAACCTGAAGCGCAAGGCTGCGGTCACCAGTAAGGGCAGCCTCCACAGTCATCTCCTGGTTGGTAACGTGGCGCTGGAGTTGGGTCATAATGGCGGGCGGCACCTCGCCTACCGGCAGGCCATAGGCAACGTCCCGACCAACGAAGCCGAGTGTCTCCACCACAACATCAAGCGGCAGTTGCGGCACCTGACCCCAGTTCGGCAGGTTGAGAACATCTTTCCAGTAGAAATGGCCGGCCAGCGCCGCGATGACTTTAGAGGTGGCCTCACCGGAGACGGCAAGGCTGATCTTCTTTCTGCCCGCGATGATGTCGCGGACATTCTGTTGCCACTGGGGCATCCACTTCTCACGCCGTTCCTCAATGGTGGTGAGCGCGACGCCGAAATCCGCCCCCTTGTTCGTGGCCTCGGTGCAGAAGTAGGGGAAGAACTCAACCAGGTGCCGGTCGCCGGCCGCAGGCAAAGCGCCAAAATACTCAAAGAGCATGAACTTGACCTGGTGGCGGTCAACAAGCGTGTGGTCCAGGGCGGTGCCGGGCTTCACCTCCTGCACCACCTTGCGTGAACGTAGTTCGCGGAGCCTGCGCCGCAGGATGGGAAATGCATCTCGGCCCTGATAACGGAGCCTGATAATCCAAGGGAAGTGATTGACGCCCACGCTAACGCAATCAAAATCAGTGCGCCAGTCGTTGGCTTCCAGAATCTTCTGGAGGAGGCCGAGCGTGCCATAGAGTTCATGGCAAAGGCCGATGCAGCGGATATCTGTTTCCCGCCAGACCGCACGCGTCAGCACAGTCATGGGGTTGGTGATGTTGAGAAGCCAGGCATCCGGGCAGAACCGCTCCATGTTGCGGGCAATGCCCACAACGACCGGTATATTGCGCAGGGCACGCGACAATCCCCCCGGACCGATGGTGTCACCCACCGGCTGCCAGATGCCGTACTTGTAGGGGATCTTCAGGTCATGCTCCATAGTGTCAAAGCCCCCGACGGTGATGGTGAGGATAACGTAGTTGGCGGCCCGCAGCCCCTCACGCGCGTCGGTGGTGGCCTTCAGGCGAAACTTCTTCTCGGTCCCCGTCTGACGCAGGATGACCTGCGAGCAGCGATAGAGGTCGTGCAGGTTTTTCGGATTGATGTCCTGAAGAACGATTTCAGCACCTGCCAGCGAGGGTGTGAGCACGATGTCGCGAACAAGGGTAGGCGTCCAGCAATAGGAGCCTCCACCCACGATCGTGATTTTCATCGCGGCCAATACTCTCCTTAAATCCCCGGCTTTCCGGTAGGGAAGCAACGAGGGGTATTATGCCCGATGGGTGCGTCATAGTCCAGAGGCAACACCCGACTGATTGACAACAGGAGATGTTTTTCAGTACGGTGTCAGCCCGTAATTGCGCATGGGTGAGGGGACCAACAAATGAGCAAGCGGCATGAAGAGTACTCAGACCAAGACGGTGGCGGTAGGCGTGGCGGGATTGGGACGCAGCGGCTGGGATATTCACTGTGCGCTGTTGGCGCCGATGACCGATAAGTACCGCATCGCCGCGGTTTTTGACGGACAGGCGCCACGGCGGGACGAGGCGATGGCGCGGTTCGGTTGCCGCGCCTACGACTCCTACGACGCGCTCCTGGCCGATGGCGAGGTGGAACTGGTCATCGTGGCCATGCCGAGCCATCTGCACGCGGAGTACAGCATCCGGGCGCTTGAGGCCGGCAAGGCCGTCGTTTGCGAGAAGCCGATGGCCACCAACCTGGCGGACGCGGACCGGATGCTCGCCGCGGCCAGAAAGTCGGGGCACCTCCTGACCGTCTTCCAGAACCGCCGCTACGATCCGGTCTTTCTCAAGGTCAAGGAGGTCATCGCCTCGGGCAAGTTGGGGCGGATTGTGGAAATCAAGATGACCAGCCACCACTTCGCCCGCCGCTGGGACTGGCAGACCCTGCAGAAGTACGGCGGCGGCACGCTGCGCAACACCGGCCCACACCTGTTGGATCAGGCCCTTGACCTCATCGGCGAGCGGGAGCCGCAGGTCTTCTGCCGCATGGAGTGCGTCCTGACCTCCGGAGACGCGGAGGACCACGTGAAACTGATCTTGGCGGTGCCCAACGGGCCGCTGGTGGACCTGGAGATCACCAGTGCTTGTGCCTACCCTCAGGAGCACTGGCTGGTAATGGGCAGCCAGGGGACACTGGCCGGCAGCGACAAGAGCCTGCGCTGGAAGTATTTCGACCCGCGCGACCTGCCGCCGCGGCCCGTGGATGAGCGCCCTACTCCTGACCGGAGTTACAACCGCGAGACGATCCCCTGGAAAGAGGAAACGTGGGAATCGCCAACGGGCTCCCGATGGGGCCAATTCTATGATGACCTCTACCAGACGCTGCACACGGGTGCTCCGCTCGTGGTTCGTCCAGAGACGGTGCGCCGGCAGATGGCAATCATTGAGGAATGCTTCCGTCAGTCGAGGCCGCCAGTCAGGTTTCGTTAGGGAAAGCCGTCATATGGACCTCTCGCCTCGGTTTAGAAAAGCGGGAAAGGTCTATCCGTGAACGTTATGATCCTGATGGTCGTGGCGCTGCCGCTATTTGTCCTAGCCTATCTGCTATACAGCCGCTACATCGCGCGGCAGATGGGTGAGGACCGATCACGCCAGACACCGGCAGTGGCGCTGTGCGATGGCCGCGATTACTGTCCGAGCCGGGGCTGGGTCGTCTTCGCGCACCATTTTGCCTCAATCGCCGGCGCTGGTCCCATCATCGGACCTGTGGCCGCACTGATGTGGGGCGTCGGCCCTGTCTGGCTGTGGATCGTCCTCGGTGGCATTTTTGTTGGCGCCGTGCACGATTACACAGCACTCTTTGTCAGTATTCGCGAGAAGGGTCACTCTATTGCCGAGGTCGTGCGCGCTACGCTGGGAACCGGTCCTTTCCTCCTGATGGTCGGCTTTATCATCATGATGCTGGTGCTCGTAACCGGTTGCTTCCTGCGCCTCTCCGCAGTGGCCCTGACCTCCACCGTGCCCCTCACTGCCCTCGGCCTGCCGCCGACGCAGGCACTTGTCCAGACGGTAGAAAAGGATGGTGCCGTCCACGGAATGATTGGCGGGATTGCCAGCACCTCGGTCATTGTCATCACCCTAATGGCCCCGCTCGTCGGCTACCTGCACTACCGGCGGAGCGCGAACCTAGCGCTGGTCAGCCTTCTGGCAATTGGCGCCTGCGTCCTGGGGGTGGCGGTGGGATTATGGCTGCCGGTGCGGATGAGCATAGAGCAGTGGACGCTCGCGCTCTCGGCTTATACGCTCGTGGCGAGTGCAATTCCTGTGTGGGTACTCCTGCAGCCCCGCGATTTCACCAACGTCTTTATCCTTTATCTCGGCGTCGGGCTGCTTGTCGCCGGTGCTGTGGCCACCGGCCTAGGCGGTGGGCAAATACAGCACCCACTGTGGAATCCGCAGGAGGCAAGAGGCGTCGGCCTGGGCTTCCTGTGGCCGGCGCTCTTCATCACCGTAGCCTGCGGCGCCGTGAGCGGTTTTCACGCACTTGTTGCTGGCGGCACTGTCTCCAAGCAAGTCATGTCGGAGCCCGCCGCGCGGCAAATCGGCTATGGCGCTATGTTGCTGGAATCGCTCCTTGCCGTCGGCGTCGTATGCGCCATAGGCTTTGGCCTTTCGCACGCAAGTTATCGCCAGATTCTCTACAGTGGCAAAGCCAGTAATCCGGTTCTGGCCTTTGCCTTGGGCATGGGAGAGCTTCTCAAGGCCGGCCTCGGCATCCCGACCTTCGCCGGCACAATCTTTGGCATCCTAATGGTGGAGGGATTTATCGCCACCTCGCTGGACACGGCGGTGCGCCTGACCCGTTATCTCCTGGACGAGTTCTGGACGACGGTCTGTCGGACGCCGCCGCGCCTGGTGCGCCACCCCTGGTTCAACTCTGGCATAGCGGTTGCCCTGATGCTGCTCTTTGCCTGGACTAATGCTTTTCAGGCCATCTGGCCACTTTTCGGCACGGCAAACCAGTTGCTCGCTGCCTTCACTCTGATCGCGGTTACCGCCTGGCTGGCGGCGCGGGGACGCCGGGTTTGGTTCGCCGCAGCGCCAGCAGTTTTCATGCTCGTTACCACATGCGCCTCGCTCATCATCCTCGGCCTCAAATATCGGCGAGAACACAATTGGCTCCTAGGAGTGACAGACGCAGTGCTGATAGCGTTGACAGTATGCCTGCTGACCTGGGCTGTGCGGTGCCTGATTTCTGGCCGGAAAGCGGCTCCCAGTCTGGCCACTGAAGGAGAGAGGCCATCAAGCCCGTAGGAGCAGTGCTGGCCAGGGCCTAAACTTCCTGCCGCGGCGGCTCGATTGGCACCACCTGAAAAGGGCGCGAGCCCAGCAGCTCCCCACTGGTGTAAAAATCAAAACTATACTCACCCGGTTCAGGAAACTGCGCGCCCCGAAAGGGGAAGCTCATCTCCACTACTGACCGAGGGTCAGGGAAGGTCATCATACCTTGCAGCGATGCTAGTGCCTGCTCAGTGGCGCGATGAATCAGGCGCAATTCTGCCGGACAGGTGCCGTGACCGTCCGTGAGCGAGACAAAGACGTGCATTTCCGGATGGCGGCAGGGAAATTTGGCCGCGCTGATGCGATTGAAGAGACCAATAAGTGATAGTTTCTTGGTAGCCTCGTCGCGGATTATGGTGTCGCAGACGAGAATAGCCAGGAGAACAGGCCGGTGTCCCTTCTCAGCCATGGACAACCTTCTTCCTCATGTGCCTCACCAGCGCAATGGCGCGCGCCACGCTTCCTTGAGGTCGGCAATGGACTCGTTGATGACAAGGTGACCACTCAAACCGTACACCTGAAAGCGCTCAGTGGCGGTGATGTCGCCGATAGGCGCGCAGGGCACATCGCGCATAATCCGCTCGAACTCCTCGCGGTCGCCCGGAGCGATCTCAACGAGGAAACGCGAGGCCGACTCACTGAAGAGGATGACGTCATCGCGTTCGGCGTCCGGTGCCCGCGGCACCGCCGAAAGCCCGATACGCATCCCCAGACCGCCGGCAAAAGCCATCTCCGCCGCCGCCACCGCCAGGCCTCCCTCAGAGCAATCGTGGCAGGCGCGCACGACTCCAGCCGCCGTCGCCGCTGTCAACGCCGTAAAAACGCGACGCGCCTCCCGCGGCCGCACCACCGGCACCTGTTTTCCCACGTGTCCATGCACCAGATAGTAGTGCGAGCCGCCCAGTTCCGGGTATGTCATCCCCACCGCGTACACCAAATTCCCGGGTTCCTTGGCGTCCATGGAGACCACGCGCAACACATCGTCAATCACCCCTATCGCCGAGATGAGGAGCGTTGGGGGGATGGAAATGGTGCGCGTGCCCACGCGATATTCGTTATTGAGGCTATCCTTGCCAGAAATGAAAGGCGTGCCGTAAACCTTGGCGACGTCGTAGCACGCCTGAGCCGCCAGCACTAGCGCCCCCAGTTGCTGTGGCTTCTCGGTATTGCCCCAGCAGAAGTTGTCCAAGAGCGCAAGGTGTTCCAAGTTGCCGCCGACAGCAATCACCTGGCGCACCGCCTCGTCAATCGCATTGGCCGCCATTTGGTACGGGTCCAAGTCGCCATACCGGGGATTGATGCCATTGGCGATAATCAGGCCTCGTCGCGAACCATAAACGGGCGCGATGACACACGCATCGCTCGGCCCGTCATTTTCGGCCCCCACCAAGGGTTTGAGGACCGACGTTCCCTGCACCTCGTGGTCATACTGTCGGATAACCCATTCTTTGCTGCACACGTTCCACGAGGAGAGGATCAGCCGCAGCATGACCCCGTAGTCATGTCGCGGCGGCAGGGAAGGTTCAACCGTTTCGGGGCGCCGCCACTCGGCCTTGCGCACCAGTTGCGGCACGCCGTGGTGCAGGAAATCCATGTCTAGGTCGCCGACCAGATGCCCCTGGTAGCGCAGGCGCAGGCGCTTGTCCGAGGTGAACCGGCCAATGACAGTAGCCTCTACATCCTCGGCGGCGAAGAGTTCCAGGAGCGCCTTTACGTGGCGCGGCGGCACGGCCAGGACCATGCGTTCCTGCGCCTCAGAAATCCAGATTTCGGTGTAACTTAGCCCCTCGTACTTGAGCGGGACTCGCTCAATATCCACCTCGGCCCCCAGTTCGGCACCCATCTCGCCGACCGCCGAAGAGAGCCCGCCGGCACCGCAATCGGTGATGGCCGAGTAAAGACCACGGTCACGCGCCTGGAGGAGAACGTCAAGGAGGCGTTTTTCTTCAATGGCGTTACCAATCTGCACGGCGCCGCTGCTCACCGTCTCCGAATGTTCGTGCAATTCCGCCGAAGAAAAGGTCGCGCCGTGGATGCCGTCGCGTCCGGTGCGCCCGCCGACCAGGACAATCAGGTCCCCGGACCTCGGGCACTTGAACGACTTGTCCCTGTCCATCAGGCCGACGTTCCCGCAATAAACCAGCGGGTTCCCAACGTATCGCTCATCAAAAAGCACCGCTCCATTCGCTGTCGGGATGCCCATGCGATTGCCATAATCACGCACACCGGCGACCACCCCTTTCATCACGCGCTTCGGGTGCAGGCAGCCAGGAGGCACCTTTTCAGGCGGCGTATCTGGAGGTGCGAAGCAGAAGACGTCTGTGTTCAGGATCGGCTTCGCCCCCAGACCGGTGCCCATCGGATCACGGATGACCCCGCCGATGCCCGTGCCTGCCCCGCCATAGGGCTCAATGGCTGAAGGGTGATTGTGCGTCTCCACCTTGAAGCAGACGTTGTGCCTCTCGTCAAACCGGATGACCCCAGCATTATCTTTGAAGACCGAAACGCACCAGGGCTTATCCAATTCCTGCGTCACCCGCATAATTGTGCTCTTCAGAAGGTTGTCAACCACCCGGCCCTCGAACTCAATGCGCCCCTTGAACGTCTTGTGCACGCAGTGTTCCGACCAAGTCTGCGCCAGGGTCTCCAGTTCCACGTCCGTCGGGTTGCGCCCCAGTCGGCGGAAATAGTCCTGAATCGTCCGCATCTCCTGAAGGTTGAGGGAAAGGACATTATCGCGGCTGATCTGCACCAATTGCTCGTCGCCAGCCGTCAGCAGCGGCACCTCAATACGACGGAATTCATATCGCGGCGTCTCCGGCACATGCGGCACCGACGCATCTCCGGGAAAAACGTCTTCAATGGCCGGGTTGTGCAGCACCTTATCTGCCACGCGCTTCAATTCCGCGTCTGTGGGATTGCCGTGCAGGAAATACTTCCGCCCCGTGCGCACATACTGCGCGTGCAGGCCAAGGTCGGCAATGGCTTTGCGGGTGCTGGCCGCCACCGGATCCATCACCCCCGGCTTGCGGAAGACCTGCAACACCCGGTGCGGCCCCGGCAGCGGCGGTGGTACTGGCGCGCGCACTGCATAGGCTTCCACCACCGGATCACAAAGCACCTGCGTGGCAATGCGCTCCACCTGCTCCTCGCTCAGCTCCCCAGTGATGAGATAAACTTGCGCCACCCGCACCTGCCCGATAGAGGCAATGCCCAGTTCGCGGATATCAGCTGAAATCCCCGCGCCGACCGGGTCGGTGAACTCTGTACGCGTCGTAACTTCAATACGCCATTCGCTCATCCTCGCCCTCACACCGCTGTTCCAGGCAGACGCTCGCGGCGGCTTCGCGCCTCTTCAAGAAATTGCTGCAAGACACTGTCATCGCCTGCGGCCAGCGCGTCACGCACTGCTCGCACTCGCTCGCCAAATTGGTCCAGCGCGCGGATCAGGTGTTTGCGGTTGGTGGCACAGATGTCGCGCCACAGTGCCGGGTCGCCCCCAGCAATGCGCGTCATATCCCGGAACCCGCGGGCCGCATAGGGTACCGCCGCCTCGCTGATGCAGAGCACAAGCGCCGCTGCTGCCAAGTGCGGCAGGTGGCTTATCTCGGCGACAACCGCGTCATGCTGCGCCGGCGACATCCGGCAAACCGTTGCCCCCAGCGCCCGCCAGAGCACCTCTACTCGCGCCTCCGCCTCCGGCGTCGAGGCGGCGGAGGGCGTCACGATGCAGACGCTGCCCCGGAAAAGGTCGGCCCGTGCTGCACCTACGCCACGCTGCTCAGACCCGGCCAATGGATGGCTGCCTACGAAGGCCACGGGGCTGCCAGCCACGACCTTCTCAATAGCGGCCGTAACCGCTTCTTTCGTGCTGCCGACATCACTGATGACGGCGCCGGCAGTTAGACGAGGCACCACACGCGCGGCCATTTCCGCAAAAAGTCCCACCCTTGTGCACAGCAGAACAAAATCGGCCTCTTCCGCCGCCTCCTCGGCATTGAGCGAGGCCTCATCAATCGCCCCGCGCTCCAGGGCCTCGTCAAGAGAACTCTGCCGATAACCGACGCCGACGACACGCGCTGCCAGCCGTGCCGCCCGCACCCCCATGCCCACCGAGCCGCCGATGAGCCCAGGTCCGATGATGACAAACTTGCGAAATAACTGGCTCAATAAAGACGACCTTTTCGCCGCCGAGGAAGATACTTCGCTCCGCCCCGCACAGAAAATGCATCGTACAGGCACCGAAACAGCGAGTCAAGTAGCCACGACCTGAGCGCAGACACGATGTCATCTGCGCGCACATTCTGCCAAGGGTGGGTGGAGAACCCGATCCTCACGCCTTCACCCGAGGACGCTCGGGCGGACTTTCCCAAAGGCGCAGGCCGTAGCGGCTGAGGTAGATGGGGATATGGCGGATCCCCGGGCCGAGCGCCTCAATGGCTTCAATCATCTCGCGTTTTCGGGACATGTGCGGGTCGGAGAGGATGGTGACCGAGCCACCCTCACCACCGGCGCCGTTGACTTTGCAGCCCCAGGCCCCATAGCGGCGCGCAACGTCCATGACCTTTTGCGCCGTGCCACTGATGAGGTAGGGATTGAGGGCACGCTGGGCCTCGGTATTCTCGTCCATGATGCGGCCATAGGCGCGCAGGTCGCCAGCACACAGGGCGTCCTTGCCACGATGCGCTGCCTGGCGGAGCCGGCCGAGAACCGGGTGCGTCTCGCCCTCCCCTTCAAGTTCGCGGATGACACGCTCGTGGACCTCGGAGGACTTGTGCGCCGTGCCCATATAGACTAGCGCCAGGCGCTGCTCCAATTCCCACCACAAGGTACGCGGCAGGTCCAGTTGGCTGACAGTGGCGTGCGGATAATGGTACATCTCAATGAAGCAGATGCCGCCGTAGGCACTGGCGATCTGGTCCTGAATGCCGCACTGCTGCTTAAGTTTGACGGTTTCAATCTCCTGAGCCTTGGCGGCCACCTGCGCCGGGGTCATATGTTTGCCGGCAGCAGCCGCGAGGGCACCGATGAGTGCGACGGACACTGCTGCGCTCGTGCCAGTAGAGCCACCACCGGGCGCAAGCGAATAGATGTTGACGCGGAACTCCCGTCCGGCAGGCACACCCATGGCATCCACCGCCGCTTCAAGCAGTGGATGCTTGTCATAAACAATCTTGTCGGCCTGGAGGGCGTAGCGGTCGCCGTAGTTCTCGGCGTGAATGACGATACGGCCCCGGTGTACGTCGCGCCCGACAAGCACCTCCATCTGGCACTGCACGTAGGGATAAACAGCAATGTTGAGGACAGCACCGGCGCCGGCAAACCAGGTATCCGTCCAGCCACCAAGGTCATTGATGCGTATGGGCGCGACGCTGTTGATGATGCGCTCCACGCGCATATGTTGTGCCCTCCTGCTACTTCTCGTCTGGCGGCGCCTGGAGGTCAGCCGCAACGGCAGGCAAATCGTCCTACTGGAATCCGTGAGCGCATTCTAGGTGGGCGTGGGCGAAATTGTCAACTGCCCCAGACAGGCACGCCTCTTTCGCTCCAGGCATTCATGGCTGGTCAATACGCACCACCTGCCACAGTTGCCAGTCGTCAAGTGAACGTTCGTAGAGGGCAAAGTTGGTGCCGCGGCCATAAAGGGTCTGAAACTTGATATTGATATCTTCCCAGCGGTTCAGGCCCCGCGGCGGCGGCACGATCACGTAAAGACGTTTGCCGCGCGTACGCCGTAGGGCCTCGTCCAAGTAGACACTGATGGTATGCTCCAGGCGTGCGCGCAAAGCCGGGCTAGCCAGGTAGCGCATATCATGTCCGCGATACCCACTCACCAGAATAGCAGCCTCAGAATCGGTCGTCTCCAGTTGCCGCACAACTCTCGCCATCTTCCAAGTGCTCTCAGCCTCACGCCATGACGTCCCGCTCTCAGGCAAACACAGTATGAGCAACGCCACCACCACGCAGGGAAGCGCGCCGATTCGGGGGTGCCGCCGGAAAACACGCGCCCCCGCCCAACCCGCCAGTGCCATGAGCAGCGGCAATACCAGCACTTCCCAGGCACAACCCTCGTGGACGAGCGTCAGCCACGCGCTTCCTGCCGAGCAGATGCGCTCGGCCAGGGAAGCCGACATGTGTCCGCCTTGCACAATTGCCCGCAGCGTCTGCCAGGGCAGGCCGCGCAGAAAGAAGAATGGCTCGCCCATGATGAGCCAGTTGGCCGCCACCCACAGCGCCGCGATGTAGAGCGCCGGCGTGCCCACGATTATCAGCGTGCCCTGGGCATAGAAATGGCCGCGCCGGCGCAGCCGCAAATGGAGAAAGACGGCGAGCAGAACCACCACGAAGATGAGCCCAAACTGGTAGCGCGTGGCCATCCCCAGCGGCAGAAGAAGCGAGAGATAGGCCAGCGGCCGCAGTTCATCGGTCTCCCACCACTCAATGAGGAAGCAAACCGTGCCGACGCCGACTAGGACGAGAATGGCGTCGCTGGAGCCGCGGGCGATGTGGCCCTGCACCGCCGGCGAAGCGAAGAAGGCAAGGAGGGCCCCCAGGCGCAACGCGCCCGGCAGGCGCAGGCGCGCCCACCAACTGTTGAGGAAGGCGCAGAGGAGCGCGTAGGCTCCCGCGGCCGCAGCGCAGGCCGCCAACCCTAGTGGCGCTTCGCGCGTTACTTTCAGCAGCGGCAGGACCGCCAGCGTCGGCAGTGGCGCCCAGCGCAGCGAGCCAACCAGCCCCTGCCGCCCGCGCGTCAGGCCGGCGAGGAGGTCCTCACCGATGCCACAGCGGACGACGGCATCCTGGCAGGGGATGCCCTCGGGGTAGCCGGTGAACGCGGCGGCCGCGACCCCCAGAGCGAAGAACGCCAGGAAGATAGCCACGCCCTGTCGCCCCGTCGTCATCGGTATTGTCTGCATATCCGCTCAGCGGCCCGTCTCCGGCGCCGGCGCCACACTGGCGGCCGCCTCAAGGTCAAGACCGTGCCGCGTCTTCTCCCAGTAATTGGGCTTGTAGAGAAGTTGAAGAAAGCCCTTCCAGGCCCCGATGGTCATCAGCACCCAGTATGCGGGCACGAGCAGCCCATACTTCACCAAGTCATAGTAGCCACGACGATAGGCTGCCAGCAGCGAGGAATACACAAAGACGAAATTGCCCACGAAGAGGCATACCAGCGCCCAGAGAATGATGGGGAAGGGGAAGAAGCTCGCCATGCTCTCCCAGCGAAAGGCAAACCAGCTCAGCGTCATCAGCCAGTAGAACGGATTAATGAGCAGGCAGAAGGGCGTGCCGCCAATCACCAAGTGGAAACCGATTGACGCCCCGATCCCCAGGCGGCGATGCAGTCGGAGCGGATGCCGCATGTGCACCAGATACGTCTGGATATAGCCTTTCGTCCAACGCGAGCGCTGGCGAATCCAATAGCCGAGGGCGCTGCACGCCTCCTCCCACGTGGTGCTGTCCAACATCGCCGTGGCGAGGCCGTGGGCAGCGAGGCGCACGCCCAGATCGCAGTCCTCAGTGACATTGAAGGGATCCCACCCCAGGAGTTGGCGGAGACGCTCGGTATCAAAGTGATTGGAGGTGCCGCCCAGCGGAATGGGCGCCTCTAGGTGGCTGAGGCCAGGCAGATACAGGTCAAACCACATGGAGTACTCAGTCGTGAAGAGGCGCGTCAAGAGGTTCTGCCGCTGATTGTAGAAGTTCAGCTTGGCCTGGAGGCAGACGACGTTTGCGGGTGCCCGCCGGAAGCCGAGGACAGCCTTCTTCAACTGATCGGGTTCCGGGCGGTCCTCGGCGTCAAAGATGACCAGATACTTCCCCCGGGCCTGCGCTAGACCGACGTTGCACGCCTTCGGCTTGGTCTTCGGCTGACTGTTGGGCACGACGACCTTGCGCACAAACGGCGGCAGCGCCAGTGCCGCGGCCGCTTCCTGTGTCGCCACGTCGTCTTCTTCCAGTAGAAGGAGCACCTCCAGTTTGTCTGGTGGATAATTCAGTTGCCGCAAACTCTGCATCAGGCGCGGCAGCGACTCAGTCTCGCGGTAGAGCGGCACGAGGATGGTATAGAGGGGGAGTTCCTCATCACGCAGCGCCGCAATTTCTGCCTGCGTGAAGCGCAGTTCGCGCGGATGACCCAATGACACGTGTATCACGTAGAATTTGTACGCGATGAGAAAGAGGTAAAAGGCAATGAGGCAACCGTTGATGAAGAGGAGACAGGTAACTGCATCTCGCCACAGCCACCACGAGACTCCAGCCACTGCCAGCAGCAACACACACCGCTGCGGCCAGGTAAGCACGGGACAGGCGCATTCATCGGGCCGCTGGCGCAGAATTTCAAAGACGAAGCGCCAATGCGCGGGCGAGATGCCGAAACAACTCAGCCGCTCCTCGGCAACGTCAAACCGCTCGACCATTACGCGCATCTGTGCCTTGCTCCGCCCTTCCCACTGCCGTCCTGTCCTGTGCAGTGTGGACACAATATCAAAAATCACGCCAGGAATGTGAGGGGAAGGTGCAGGCGGGCGATGAAAACCCATAATTTCGTCTCGCGCTGCGCCGGCGAGGTCGCGGCAACGCCTCCCCCAAAAAGCAAGAAACAACCCCCATTTTCAGCACTACCGAGAAGTCACAGTTCAGCCGATATTCATGATAGGCCATATGAAGGTAGTGAAAATCCCGCTTTGAGGGAGGCGCAGCGCATGGCGCGCGTCTTGTTGGTCTCGTTTGCCGGCTATCCCTACACGCCGAGTTCGCTGCTGCCGGACAATGGTCTGGCAGCACTGGCGGCAGCGCTACTTGACCACGGCCACGCCGTCCGGGTGCTGGACTTCGGCACGGTGAAGACGCTCGCACGTCTCTACCCGGAAACGATCGCGCGCCGGGTCCGCCCACTGGCGGAACGTCTGTTCCTTGAGGGCCGGGCGCTCAGCCCGCTGGAGAAGGCACGCTTCCTCTGGGAGGCGCGGCGCCTGGACGCCCACCAAAAACGCGAGATGGAGCGCATCGCCGCGGAGGTAGCCAGCGAGGCGGCGGCGTTTGGCGCCGACCTCCTCGGCCTGAAGTTGTGGAATGGCGATGGTTTTACGGGGGCGGTGGCAATTGCGCGCCAAGCGCGCGCGCTTTTGCCCGGCATCCGCGTCATCGCCGGCGGGCCGCAGGTTGAATACTTCCGCGAGCACATCCTGGACTACACCGATGCCTTTGACATCCTGGTGTGCGGCGACGGCGAGCTCCTTCTGCCGGAACTGGCCTCCGCCCTCACCTCCGGACGCGAGTGGCGCTCCCTGCCCGGCATACTCTGGCGTGAAGGTGGACGGACTCGCGCGAACCCGCCTGCCCCTGGCGCATGCCTGAACGACCTACCCCTCCCCTGTTACGACCCAGTGGTCTATCCGTCCCTGCGAGACGACCACAAAATAAGAATTGCCGTCCTTGACGAGAGCCGGGGCTGCCCCAACCGCTGCGCCTTCTGCATCCATCCGGTCAAGAGCGGCGGCACTTGGCGGGTGAAGACTGCAGAGCGGGTGGCGCGCGAGGTGCGGCATGTCATGGATGCGCTCGGCACACGCTACCTGATATACGCGGGCAGCAACACCTCCGGCGAGACGGCGGTGGCGATCGCACGCCAACTCATCGTGGAAGGGCTGGACGTGCGTTATGGCTGCTTCGGCCACGTGCGCGGAATGAGCCGGGCGGACTTCGACCTCCTGGCGCGGAGCGGCTGCGCCGCCATCTTCTACGGCCTGGAGTCAGCCGACCCCGAACTCCTGCGGCGTGCCTTTCGCAAGCCGCTGGATGTTGACGCCGCCGCGCGCGTCATTTGCGACACGCGGGCCGCCGGCATCCGCGCCATCGCCAGCATCATCTACCCCGCTCCCTTTGAAACGCCGCAGTCGCGGCAGCGCACTTTGGATTTCCTCCGCCGCGTCCGGCCCGACAGCGTACCAGTCACCGCCCCCGGCCTCATCCCTGGTACTCCCTGGGAGCGTGAGGCGGCGGCCTTCGGGTTCGAGAAAATCGCGCGCGAGGACTTCTGGGCCTATTCGCTCACCTACAAGATAAAGTTGCTCTACCCGCCACGCCTGTGGGCACCGCTACCCTATCGGCTGAATGGTAAGGATTCGCGGATGCTCTTCGCTGAGACCGAATCATTCATCGCCGACCTCGAACGCTCAGGTCTGCTCACTAATGTCCCGCACGAAATGGCGCTCATGGCCGAGGCCCTGGGCGAGGGGCACGACCTGCGCAGCTTCCGTGACCGGTGCCGTGTCCTCTTCCTCAGTGGCGCGGCTGCGGAAATCGCTCGGATGGTGGAGTACCTCAATCAGTCAGTGCGGGTGGATGCGAAAACTGCCGCCAGGGGGCAGGGATTCGCGCCGGCAGGAGCGGTGGCGGGATGACACTAAAGAAGCGGATACTGTTCATGCCGGAGGGCAGCATCCTCGCCCATGTGGGCCGGACAATCGCCATCGCCCGCGCCCTGCCCACAGAAGCGGTCAGCATCTGTTTCGCGGCCTCAGGCGAACACGCCTGGCGACTCCACGCCCTCGGCTGGCCGGTGCATGAAGTCTGCACCCGCCCACGCAAGGAGTTACTGGGCCGATTGCGGAAAGGTAGCAGCGCTTTTGACACCGAGTGGCTGCGCCGCTATGTGCAGGATGAACTGCGCCTCCTTGCGGAAATTCGGCCGGATGTGGTGGTGGGGGATTTCCGTCCTACGCTGGGCATCTCGGCAGAGTTGCTCCACATCCCATATGTGTGTGTGACCAATGCGCCGTGGACGCGGTGCCTGGCGGTGGCGCTGGAACCGCCGCACTCCTGGCTGCCGACGAAGGTGTGCGGTCAACGACTCCTGCGCGCACTGCGGCCACTTATTGAGGAGCGCGTCTTCGCCTGGTACGCGCGGCCCTTCAACCATGTGCGTCGGCTGCTCGGACTGCCGCAGCAGCACGATGTGCGCGACTGCATGTGTTCGCGGGAGTTGAACTTGGTGGCCGACGCGCCGGAACTCTTCCCGCCCATCTCGCCGCTCCCGCCGGCCTTTCGCTTCATCGGGCCGATCCTCTGGGAACCTGACGAGCCGCTGCCTGAGTGGCTGAGTGAAGTGGACCGGACACGCCCGGTAGTCTACGTGACGATGGGCAGCACCGGACCCTCTGACCAGATTCACGAGTTGGCGCAGCACCTGGTGGAGATGGGGACCCAAGTCATTTGCACCACCGCCAGTGCCGGCACGACTGGATGGCCCAGGGACATATACGCCATTCCCTACGGTCCAGGGAGAAGTCTGTGCGAGGTGGCGGACGTCGTCGTCTGCCATGCGGGCAGTGGAACCATCTACCAGGCGCTGAGCCGCGGCAAGCCGGCGGTAGGGGTGCCAGAGTTCCACGACCAAGAGCTAAACATGCAGCGCATCACGGCGGCGGGGCTTGGGCTGGCGGTGCTGAAGGGACCAAGCCTGGCCGCGGACGTGGGACGGGCAGTGGAGCGCATTCTGCGCGAGCCTGCCTTTGCCGCGCGGGCACGCGCCTTTCAACGACGCATTCAATGGGATGGCGCCGAACGCGCCGCGGCGGCCATCTGCGACCTGATTTCCGTTCCCAGGGCTCGCATTTCCGCCGCGAGGACCAGGGCGGTTTCCGCGGCCGTCAGTAATTGAAGACCATGAACAATAGAGAATCCGCCAATCTCCCCATTGTTGTGGGCGACGTGCTTCGCCTCACGGGAGATATTCTGCTCCATGGGCTGGCCTTGCTCCCTCCCGCGGTGCTCTTCGTGGCCTTGTGGCGGACCGGCGTCACCTGGGTGCGCCTGCTGGCCCTCCCCGCGGCCTATGCGGCGCTGACACTCAGTTTTCCTCTTGCAGTGATGGCCATCGGCCTTGTCATTCCAAAGGTACGGCCCGGCCGCTACTGCCTGCGCAAGCGCGAAGCCCTGCCTTGGATTGCGGCCGAATCCCTCATCCTCGCTTTGCACCGCAGCCCGTTGCGGGGATATCTGGAAGACTTTTCAATTCCGCGCTACCTCTTCTATCGCCTGATGGGAGCCAAGATTGACCGCACATTGTTCGTGGGCGGCGAGGCGCGGATTCTTGACCCCTGGGCGCTGGAAGCAGGACGCAACGTCGTCATCGGGGCCTTTGCCAAGGTTGCCGGCCACGTCATCCAGGGGGACAGGCTCATTATCCGGCCGGTGCGCATCGGTGATGGCGCCACCGTGGGTGGGAATGCCAGCGTGTTCGCTGGGGTGAAGATCGGCGAGGGAGCGGTCGTGGGTGCGTGTTCGTATGTCGGGGTGGGAACGCACATTCCACCCTATGAGGTGTGGAGCGGGGTGCCAGCCAAGAAGTGCGGGGAGGTGAACTGTCGCCGCCGCGGGCGCGAAGTTTCAGCCGGTGCCATTGCCGCTACCCACGGCATCAGCGAAGATGAAGAAGTCAGGCGGCATATACCGTTGTTACAGCCACGGGCCGAGGCCGGCAATGCTGCAGTAGAGGCAACATCCGAGAACACCGCCACCCCGACGCAGGCCAGCGCCTTCCTGGAGATCAAGCAGTGAGGCCCGATGCCCGCCGCCATCATGTGCGCGCCATCCTTGACGTGGAGATAACCAACTGCTGCAACGCCCACTGCGTCATGTGCCCGCGCGAACGCACGCCGGCGCGGGGTTTCATGGCGCGCGCCACCTTCGAACGCGTCGTGGAGCGCGCCTGTGAGTACGGTGCGGTGGAATCTTTTGCCCTGGGTGGCCTCGGCGAACCCCTCCTGCATGCGGAAATACTTGACTTTGTGGCGCAGGCTGCAGAGGCAGGCCTGAAGCCCGCCATCATCACCAACGCCTCGCTCCTGACGCCTGAACTGGGCCAGCGATTGGCAGACGCCGGGCTGGCCCACCTCAATGTGAGCCTCGGCGGGTTCCGCAAGGACACCTACGAGCAGGTCCATCGCGGCCTGCAGTTTGGGATAACTTACCGCAACCTCCTGACATTTCTCGCCCTGCCGCGTCGCCGGACATCGGTGAGTATCCAGATATCGCCCACGGAGGCGAGCGTGCGCGAGGCGGAGGAAATCGCGCGCTTCTGGCGGGCAGCGGGAGTGGACTTCTGCTTCATGTTTCCCCAGGCCGCCAACCGCGGCGGCGCGCTGGAGGGGAATGGGAGCCTATCGGACAGCGCCCTGGCGCGCCAGGAACACTGGCCGCGCGGGGTGCTCAATATAGAGATGATTTTCCGCCCGCGGCGGCACGATTACCGCCTCATCCACCGCCGCGCCGTTTTCCCCTGCGCTGCCAAGGACCGCGGCACCTTCATCAGTTGGCAGGGAAACTACCACTCGTGCAGCAACGACTACGAAAAGCGTTTCCCGCTGGGGTCCGTGGTGGAGATGTCCCTTGAAGAAGCGTATGAGCGCAAGGCGGCGCTCGGCCCCGGGAACTTCGTGCCCTGCGCGCGCTGCAACCTGCGCGGCACGGACGTGCCCCCGCGCAGCCCGCGCTTCTACTGGACACTGGCCTGGCACCTCCTCGGCTCACACATGGCACGACTGAGAGGCACGCACCCCCATCCGGACTTGCCCACCGCGGAAAGCGAAAGGGAGGGCTACCCTTCTGGGTCGCCCTCCCTCTTTACAAACCGACTAAACGTCTCCACCAACGACGTTACTTCTGCCGACGCCGATACAGGCCCAGCCCGGCGAGAGCCAGCGACAATAGGCCAATCGTCGCGGGCTCAGGAATAGTGGCGAACTTCGCCGGGTCCGAACTCTGCGCCTGCCAGTACCCCGGCCACGCGTAGCCGGCATAGTAGGTCGAGTCAGGCGGCTCGACCAGCGTGTAGGCCAGGTAGACATCAGCAGACTGCCCGAGCGGGGTCGTGAAGATGCCCGGCTGAATGTTCCCCGCAAAGGAACCACCGGTCACCTTGAGATACGCCCCCAGCGAAGCTCCCTGTCCCGTGAGTGTGTTGACCATGACTATCAGGTAGTAGGGCACGCCGGGCTGACCGATGATGCCCGGGGTGAAGCCCTGGGGGAGGAACTCGAGCGACAGCCAGAGGCTCGCGTCGTCCCCCTGGTTGACGTTAGGATACGTGTCGGCTGCCGCCGCGGGGGTCTCGGTCCATAGCGTGGGAGCCACACCACCGCCACCTGGGTTGAAGATGTGCGACACGTCGGTGCCTTCCGGAGTCAGGTCCTGATAGAGTTCCAAGCGACCGCCACCAACGAGATTTGATTTGCGGGGCGAATCGCCATAGAACAGGGTGACGATGGGCCCGGCAATGGATGCGTCCACAATGACCAAGTCATAAACCAGGCCGGTGAGTTCGCCGGGCAGGACATTGTCATTGCCCGGCTGCGGCGCCGGATTCGGCGGAACCGGATACGTGAACTGGTCCACGTTCAGGACCGACCGCACCTCATCGCCCGGATGTGGATTGTCCGGCAGGAAACCCGGTGGTGCGGGATGCCCGTGCGGCGCATAGGGCACCATCGGCGTCACTGGGTTGCTGTCGTGGTCCGTATAGAGAGAAGACCCGTCCTTCACGTGCACCTCGGTGTAGTAGCCCAACTTGAGGGTGAAGGCCTCTGCCGGCGCCACCAGAAAGGACGCCACCGCCACCAGCGCAGCCAAGACCACAATTTTTCTCATCATTCACCTCCTTGAGCCAGAATCCAAACCAACACTTCTTTCTTGACAGCCAATCGAGCGTCATTCGATATTGCAGCACGATGTTGCTAGATCCATCTACCCTCCTTTCCCTCCGTAACCAGTCAGTTTTGCCAGCGTCCTTGCCAAGATGGAGAAATCCACCCACCAACACATGCGGCGAATGTAGAGAAGGTCGAGTTTCAGTTTGCGCCGCACGTCGCGCAACTCATGGTCGTAACCAGCACGCACCTGCGCCAGGCCGGTGATGCCCGGCTTGACGGCCAGCCTCGCCTCGTAGCCGGGAATGACCTCCCGCAGATGCTGCACAAAGTAGGGCCGCTCCGGCCGCGGGCCGACGAGACTCATCTCCCCGCGCACCACATTCCACAACTGCGGCAACTCATCAAGGTGCGTTCGTCGCAGGATAGCCCCCACGGGCGTAACGCGACTATCCTTCTTCATGGCCCACACCGGGCCAGTGGCCGCTTCGGCATCTGTCCGCATTGTCCGCAGTTTGATTATCGTGAACGTCCGCCCATTCTGCCCGACCCGTTCCTGTCGGTAAAATGCCGGTCCCCGAGAGGTAACTTTCACCAAAAGCGCCAACACCCCGATGACCGGCGCAAACATAACCAGAAGAATTGCGCCCACTGTACGGTCAAAAAGGTCCTTGCCGCGACGATACTGCCGCCGCGCAAATTGAATGAGCAATGCTCCCATCCCAGTGCCAAACAGCGCCACTGTGGTCGGTTCCGGCATTTGCTCTTTCCTCACCAAATACCAAATAGACATGCTGCAACGACGCACCTTTCAATGAGCAATCTTCATGCCGAAAATTGAAGCTGAAGACCTCCAGAGTGAACAATAGGCACAATCTCAATTAAGATAGCGCCTTACGACAACAAAAATTTTTCGTTCCTATCCTGATTTTCATGACGCGACACCCCGATCCCGACCGAAATATGTTGACGATCGTCATCACGAAGAAAGTCGCCCAAGGACAATAGTCATAACTAATTTGCACAAAACCATTTACGCCGTGTTGAATGATTTGGACCAACCTACCAGGTCACAAACAGGACCCGTTTCGTGATCTCCGCAACCTTACTTCAGGCATAAGACACTGCAAATCAAGAACTTATCTCATCCATAAAGGCCAGCACCAAACGATGTCCACCGTCGGCTGTGCGGCACGGGAGGTCTAGAAACATCAACAGGCAAGGGAAAATCTATGTGCCCTAGTTGGCAGGCTACTCATCCCAAACAGGCCAAATAATAATGAAGACTCCGCACAGTGAAAAACCATCCATCCCCCCAGCCCCGGCCCACGCTCCTACGAGGCTGGAGTTTCAAGTTCCCAACCGCAGTCCGCCAATCCACTATCATGCCGTGCCCACGAACGAAACGCAGCGCTCCTGCGGCTGGGCATGCTTGCTGGCGGCGGAGATCCATGCTATCATCGCCATTCCTGAATCCTGCACGGCGTCGCCTCCATCCAAAGGAAAGATGCCCTGCCTTGAGCGTGCGTGGCACATTTGTTTTTCACATTGCGCTAGTCCTTCTCATGGGAGCGGCCGCGACGCTTCCCGGCCTATGGCAGGAGAAACGCACAGACGGCCGGGAGGTGCGTCATGCTGAAATCGCACGCGAGATGGTTGAGCGTGGCGAGTATCTCGTGCCTCATCTCCTCGGCAGGCCCTACACCGACAAGACACCCCTCTTCAACTGGGTGGTGGCCGGGCTTTATCGGCTGACGGGCCAGGTGAACATCGGCCTGGCGCGGCTGCCCAGCGCGCTGTCCGCCATCGCTGCAGGCGTGGCGATCTACCTACTGGGGCGACGCTGGCTCGCGCCTCGAGCCGGCCTGTTGTCATCGTTGATGTGGTTCACATTTCCGCTCGTGTCCCTGTGGGGACGGCGCGCGCGGATGGATATGCTGCTCACCGCACTGGTGCTTTCAGCCATTGTATTTGCGACGTCAGCAGCGGCGCGGAAGCCGCGGCACACATGGGCCGCCTGGCTGGCCTCCGGCATTCTGATATCGCTGGCTACGCTGGCAAAGGGGCCTATAGCGCTCTTTTTCTTCACCGTGGCGCTACCCGTGGTGTGGCGGGCAGAGGCCGGACGATGGCTGCCGCCAGCGCGCTTTCTGCTGGCCCTGTTGGCGATACTGTTGTTGTCGTTGACCGCATGGATTATTCCGTGCGAAATACGGCACCCCGGGCACCTGAAGGCGATGCTCACCTACCAGTTCGGCGAAGGTCTGGAAGAGCACGAGAAGCGCGCTATTCTCTACATTGATGCCCTCTTGGTATGGACCTTTCCCTGGGCGCTATTTGCTGCGGGGGCTGCGGCCGTGATGCTGCGGCGCATTCGGCAAGTGGGGATTGATGGCGTGTCCGTCCCGGCGATTGTATTTGTGGCCTGCCTCGCAGCCATGATTCTGGTGCCCAACAAACGTCCCCACTACTTACTGCCCATCGTGCCGCTGTGGGCGCTGTGGCTGGGGATGTATCTCCACGAGGTGGCGGCAAGTACTGCGCGCACTTGGCAATTTCACCGAGCGTTGACGCTTCCGCTCTACATATATTTTTCGCTGCTCCTCTACCTGGCAATAGCGCTGCTGGCGTGCATGGCCGGCCTTGGGGCAGTTCCGTGGGCGAAATTGTCATCCTGCTCCCCCATACGGCTGATCGCACCAGTCTTGCTCGTTGCCATGCTCGCAGGTGGCGGACTTGTCGCCACTTGGCGTGGTTCACGCAGGATTGCTCTATGGTTCCTCCTGACGACAACGCTACTGGTCACCGCGGTCGGATATCCAACGCTGGCAACATGCTTCTGGGAGCAGGAACCGGAAATCGCCAGTGCCAACGCCGCCGCCTGGAGCATTCCCCGCGGCTGCCCATTGGGAGAATACGGGGCGGATAGTGAACTCCTCCATTTCAAACTGAACCGCCCAGTAGTACACCTGACCGGGGGCGACGACCTGTGCTCATTCCTCACGCAACCGGGGCCATGGTGCCTCTTGGTGCCAAGCCGAGAGGTGGTGCCGGTACGCGAAATGTCGCCCCGTACGCTGCGCGAATTGGGCACGTGGCGCGTGGGCAGAAGGTGCGAGATTACCGCACTGTTTGCGGAGCCGTGAGAGCGAGGTCCCATTCGCCTTGTCGCAGTTTTTTGCGTGGTTGACCTCGGCTTGCGCTGGTGGTAGAATCTTTCAGCAGAAAGTTACCGCTGCCGCACTTGCCTTATGCAGCTCGCTCTCAGGTAGCCGGGGTGGCGGAATTGGCAGACGCGCCAGGTTGAGGGCCTGGTGGGGATTATTCCCCTTCCGAGTTCAAATCTCGGCTCCGGCACCATCTGCTATCTTGCAGGGACCGCAGCCCGTCGTCACATGCTTCGGGTTCCTTCGCGCCGGGAAGCCACAGCAACACACCGAGCCGCGGATTCCCCCGCCGTCATATCAGGTTGCCGACCCGTTGCGACACCGGTGACCCTGCCGCCGTCATTTCGCCGCGCCCGCGCCGTCAAGCCGCCCGGGGGTGGCGACCAGCTCCGCCGCCGTGTGTGAAAACTGCGTTTCTGGCACGATCTGCCGCCGCAGTTGGCGTGCCTCGCACTCCCAATACAGGCGCATCGGATCAGCGTCCTTTTCCCGCAGGCTCTGGCCCTGGAAATATTCAACCACTATCCTGTGCCGCCCTGGAGCCAGTTTCACGCTCGCACTGCGCCAAGCGGTCGGCGAGTTTTCCGGACAGGCGCGCCAGTCGTCTATCAACTTCTGGTCGTCGATATACAGCCGGCAACCATCATCCGCCCAGACGGAAAACCTGTAGGTAAGTTCCTGCGGACCGCCCTCCACCGGCGGGATCGTCAGATAGCCTTTCCAGCGCACCGAGAACCAACCGCTTCGGATGAAGAGGTGGCTGATGAGCGGCTCCACGCGGGTGTATTGGTAGTTGGTAAACGTCCAGTCGTTGGGGTTGGCATCTGGCACGGACACTGTGTCCGGCCACCTGCCATCCCAGTAAGTGGGGTCGCGGTAGTAGTGTGCCGCCAGGCCCGGCATGAACTCGTCGCCCGCTGCCGGGTGCGGCGTAACCGCCACCACCGCCAGCGCCACCACAAACGCTGCCCACGCCACTGCACGCCTTGTCCTCATCGCTGACCCTCCTTTCTGTTCCGCACCAAAGCCTGTCATTCGCGCTATCTCTTTCGTTTCGTCACCGTCCTCTTTTCCGGCGCCGGTGGAGAGGCCTCCGGAAAGGGGTCCACCACAAGCGTGAGCGTGCCCGTCCTGCGGTCGCGTCGGAACTCCACGCCGCGGTAGTCACGCATTACGGTGGCCACCCTTCGCCCGGCGTCAGCGACCTCCGCCGGCGTACTTGCCGGATTCGCCACTGCAGGGGACACAGAAGCGCCTGGACCGCTGGCGGGTGAAGCCGAACCCACAGTGGTGACGGCGCCATCCACAGGGGGCGGGAGCGTAGCATATGCGCCTGGCAGCGGAGCGCTGCTCCAGGCCACATCCACTCGCGCGCGTGTACCCAGCACCACAAGCGATAGCACAGCGAGCAGGGCGAAGACCACCGCCCCAATGCAGAAATCCCGCCGCAACGTTCTCTCCGGCGGCATATCCGGACCCGCCCGTAACTCACGCCCGCAGTGCGAACACACCAAGGACCGCTTGATCCGGACTTCTTTGAGGGGGTAGCGACTGCCACAGCGGCCACACGGTGCCCGCAATCATAACCGCCCCGCCCGACAGGCCCTCTTCCCACCTATGTCCCCAATAACGCATGGTAGACTTTTTTTGTCCATCGCGTCAAGCCGAATCACGCTGCCGGGGGTTGCCTGTCTTCGCTTCTCAGGGTAACATGCGGCACCGGCAAGATGAGGAGGCGGACTTGGCGTCCCACGTTGCAGGCAAGCGATGAGCATCCTTGCGCAAATCCGCGCCGAACGCGAACAGGATGTGGCCGAGGCGATGTGCCGCCGGCCGCTGCGCCTCCTGGAAGACGAACTGGCGCAGGCACCGCCTCCGCGCGATTTCGCTGCGGCGCTGACTGCCCCCGGCGGGATCAAGATCATCGCCGAAATCAAGCGCGCTTCGCCCAGCGCGGGGGTCATCCGTGCCGATCTGTCGCCTGCCGAAATCGCCCGAGAGTACACACGCGGTGGTGCCACGGCCCTGAGCGTTCTCACGGAGCCACGTCATTTCCGCGGCTCGCTGGCGGACCTGAGCGGCGTGCGCACAGCAACACACTTGCCCCTCCTGCGCAAGGATTTCCTATTCTGCCGCTACCAGATGCTTGAGGCACGCGCCGCTGGTGCAGACGCGGTTCTCCTGATTGTCGCCATGCTCAGCCGCGCTGAACTGCGCGACCTCCTCGCCGTGGCTGCCGAACTCGGCTTGGCGGCGCTGGTAGAAGTGCATACGGCACGGGAGGTAAAAACCGCCCTTGAGGCCGGCGCGCGCATCATCGGCATCAACAACCGCAATCTGCGAACGATGCGCGTGGATACGCAGACAGCGCTCCGCCTGCGGCGACGCCTCGGACCGGGTATCATCGCCGTGGCCGAGAGCGGTATCCGCAACCGCACGGATGTGCGCCGCCTTCAGGAAGCCGGATTCCACGCCGTCCTCGTCGGCGAAGCCCTGATGCGCAGTGCCGATCCCGGCGCGGCAGTGGCGGCGCTGCTCAACGATTGACTACAGAGCACGGGAAGAAACCAGTGCGGCGAAGAGAAACGCATTTCAGCCTGGCGGCCGCCAGTGCGCTTTGCGCACTCCTGACCATTGTCCCCGCGCGCATAGGTTATCCCGACGACTTGGCCACCGTGCGCACCCGACTGGAGCGCCTGACACGCCCCGAGAGCGCCGACCGCGGGCGATACCCCACTGGCCTGGTTGACGAACTTGACTGGCACGCAGGACGCATACTACGCATCGGCGTAGCCCCCAACCCGGCAAGGCCCTGGGTACCGATCACTGCCAGCCTGGATCTCCTCACCCTGGCTTATGCCTGTCCGGCGAGCCGGTTTCACAAAAGCACACGCCTGCTCCGCTTTGCCACCGGCCTTCTGGACACCTTTGGCGGCACCAAACCATTTGAGCCGCAGGTGCTGTCTGGGGAGGAGGCCGCCTACCTTGGCCTGCGGCTTTGGGTCTGGCGCGCCCGCTGCGGCGATGACTTGGCGCCGGATGTGGCGGCCAGGACCGACAGATTGATGAACCGCCTCGTGGAGCATGCCGCATCGGCCCCGCCGCCCGATGTCATTGCCGCACCGCTCCTCCGCTTCCTCATTGCAGCATGGCGCCAGGAACCAAAGGCGGCGCGCGAGGCAGCTGATTCGGTCCGCAGGGCAGCGGCCGACAGCCTTGAACGCGACGGTCTCTATCTCATCCCCAGTGCTCCCGCAAACCTCCATAACGCCATGCACACGGTGGCGGCACTGGCGCTCTACGGCTATCTCACCGAGCGCACCTCCCTAGGTCTGGATCATGACGTAGTGGCATCACTGGCCTCCACTGTCACCGACTGGCAGCGCTGGGTGCTGGACGGGCGGGGGTGTTTGGACCCGCTTCTCGGGCTGTGGCCCGGCGCAGGGGACGATGCAGCAGGCGCCGCCATCCTCGCGGGCGCAGGTCTGCTGCTCGCGAGCGATACCGAACGATCCGGCGAGCAAGCGACCGATAAGGCAGCACTCAGGCAGACATGGCGACAACTTCTGCCCTCGCCCACCGCGGGCAGTCCGCGCGCTGAAGATGCCACGACACGGTTGCAGGCAGCCTTGGCACTGTGCCACGTCGTGCCGGAGGTGCGCAGCGCGACAACCCACCAGCGCCTAGAGTGTGGTGTTCGGCACTACGCACGCCTGGGATACCTGGTGGCCAAGTTCGCCAGTGGCGGGCGCGCCGCGGTGCGCCTGCCAACGCACCGAACGACAAGCAGCACTTCTACCGACCTGACGCCACCAATAGGATTTCACTTTGCCGCCAGCAGTCGCTTCGCGACAGAGGCGTTCCGAGCCGCGCTTACAGGTGGCAATTGGCCGGGGGTGGCCGCATTTATGAGCGCGGGGCCCTCCGACCCCCGGCCAACCCTGAACTTTACCGAGAGTCGGACATGTGGCGCCGCCGCGTTGGAACCCGCCTATGGTGCTGCGGGGCTGGAACTGCGCGCCCGCAGCGACCAGCGTGCCCTCGGCGCCTTTGTCTCTTGGTTCTGTCTCGGCCGATATGGGCTGATGATGGCAACCGACGTGCAGTCGCCGCCGGAAATGGTCCTGGACTACTGGCGACCAGAGCACGGCGCCGAGCGGGAATCCTGGTGGATGGTGCAGTTTGACCGCCGCCGCACCTTCAACCGTGTCGTGATCCGTTTCTACGACGACGGTGAGCGTCTCCGGCACCTGCCGGCAGGCATACTCTTTCAGCGATCCGACGATGGGGTACAGTGGCAGGGGTTCTCCGCTGTGGGCACCGTGCCGGCGGAAATGGTGGTGCGAGAGGGCGGCGTGGTGCGCGAGTTCACCTTTCCTTCGCAGACAGCAGCGTGCCTACGGCTGTTTTTCCCCGCGTGCCTGGGGCGGGACTTCGTGGCGCTGCCCGAGGTGATGGTGTTTGAGGCGGGAGAAGGGGGCAAGCTGCGGAACATCGCCGCGGCCTCCGCAGGGGCACGGGCCTGGGCCTCCAGCGCCGCCCCTGGACACCCGCCCGACCGCGCCAATGACGGTATCACCGAACCCCACCCCGCCCCGTGGAGCATTCCGGCAACCCCGATTGCCTTTGTGCAGCGCGACCGCCCCCTCCTCTGGTGCAAGGCTGACGGCGCGGAGGCCAGCGTGGATGTTGGCGTCAGCGACAGACCGCTGACTCTCGGCCCGGTGGCGTGGTTCCACGACGGTGAATCTGCCTATCGCCTCCTGACACCCGGCGTGATTAAAGTAGTACCACTCAGCAATGATCACGCACTTGTGTGGTTTGTTCACGAGAACGCAACCCCGCTTCTCCTAGAGTTCGAGGCAGCAGACTCGCCCGCCGAAGCCCGCACGCGGGCACAAAAATCAACCCTGACCATCCTCCAGCGCGACGGCGAGGCGCACCTGGTCCGCGACGCTACCGAGAACATCACCGCTGGCGTCGTGTTCCGCTCGCTCCGCCGGGAGGACCTCATCGCCGAGGGGCCATCAGCCTTTGTCTATCGATTGCAGGGCAACGAGCTGGAGATTGCCACCGCCCCTGACCCGCCCCTTCGCCGTCTCCTGATTAAGGCGCCGGGAGTGACGCAGGTGCGACTAAATGGGCGGCCGGTCGCCCTGAGGGAGGATGAGGGTTACACCGCCCTCATCCCGCCCGCGCGACTGACAGGGGAAGAAACGAACGTAAAAAATCCGCCATGAGCCCCAGCGTAAGGCATACCCTGCTCACCGGACCGCCGGGTGTCGGCAAGACGACAGTAATCCGTTCGGTCATTGCCCTCGGCCTGCCCATCGCGGGCGGGTTCTACACCAGCGAGATCCGCACTGCTGGCCAGCGACAGGGGTTTGCAGTCAAGGCCCTGGGCGCGGGGGGCAGCGAGACAGCGATGGGCGTCCTCGCGCATGTGAACATTCGCGGGCCCCTTCGCGTGAGCAAATATGGCGTGGATGTAGAGTGCTTTGATCGTGTCGGCGTGACGGCGTTGCGGGCAGCACGGCAGCGGCAGGGCTGGATAGTAATAGACGAGATCGGCAGCATGGAACTATACAGCTGGGCGTTTCAGGTGGAACTCCTCCGCTGTCTGGACGCCGCCAACCCGGTCCTGGGCGTCATCAAGAACGCAGCGCACCCCTTTCTTGACTCCATTCGTGCACGACCAGACGTGCGGATAGTGGAAGTAACGCGGGCGAACCGCGACCGCCTCCCCACACTCTTGTTCTCTGAATTGGTCAGACATAACACAGGAGAAAGGCGGGATGCCTGAGTGGTTCTGGGCACCTTGACTTGCAGCGCGGGTCTGATATACTCATTGCACGCGCTCACCTCCGTGCCGAAGTGGCGGAACTTGGCAGACGCGCTAGGTTCAGGACCTAGTGGGCATTGCGCCCTTCCGGGTTCAAATCCCGGCTTCGGCACCAGCTATCCCTTCATCTGCCCCCGCAATGCATTCAGGCCACTGCAGTCTGCACTTGATGGACCTGTCACATGCTTGGGGACAAGGATTTGGCGCAGGTGATGCCCAGTCCCTGAACCGGCTTGGGCACGCGGCGCATATATAGCTCACGGCCCCGCTCGAACACCGCTCTCGCCCCAAGCCTCCCTTATAAACTCAGCGCATCATTGACCCCATATCGACATCAGGAAAGCGCCTTCAGAAGCGCCCGCCGCGCCGCGCGGAAGGCGCCCACGTCCTTGACATAATCGTCGGCACGACGTATGGCCATCGCGATCACCCGCGCGGCAGACCGAGGACTGCCTTCCAGCAGGCGCTTCAGCAGTTCGTAGTCCTCAAAGCCCTCGCGCTGCGCCTCCAGCCGCAGAGAGGACCACGGGCCGGATTCGCCGGGATAGACGAGGTGTGTATCACCAGCTGGCAGGCATCTACTCCCGCCGTGCGGAACTACGCTCCGTTGGAACGGGTCCTGATCGTCACGGTAGTGGTTCAGCCCCCAGTGCAGGAAGCCGTCCAGCCCGCGAAGCGCCGCGAACCAGCCCAAGAGCGCCGGGCGCAGCAGTTCCTGGTCCAGCAGCCGGTTGAGCCACGGGCCGCCCGGAGAACAGCAGGTGTAGAACCAGACTCTGTCGCCAAGCGCCTTCTGTCGCTGAAAGTGGTCGCGATGTTTCTCCACCTCGTGCACCTGCGGGCACCAAATGTCCACTGACCCGACTAGCGATTCGTCCATGGTCGCGTCCAAGATCGGAATGCCGGGCATGTACTTGCGCACAATGCCGACGAAGATGCGGTAACTCTGCGCGTTCTGGCGGATCGGCTCGTCGGCGACGTGCTGGAGCCACCGTGTTCGCCAGCCCTCGCACTCAATCTCTCGCATGAGTTGTCGCCCGATGCTGGCGATAGCCTCAACGCCTTCCGGCGAGTCAGCGACGTGGCCGGTGAGACTAACGCTGAACGTGGGACACTTCCACTCCGACGTGGTCCTCCCGCCGAAGTGACCGCCCTCAATCCAATGCAGCCCCGCGTCCGTGAAAACCTTGACGATTCGTCGGAGGCGTTCGGCATCCAGCACAGGACACCCGTCACGGAGGGTGAATATGCAGCCGAGCGGCACCCAGAATGCGTTCTGGCGCGCGTGGGCCATGAGCTCGGCGTATCGCCGCAGCATCCGCCAGTAGGGAGCGCTCCACAGTTCAATACCATGACGGCGGCCGATGGCCTCGTAACTGAACCAGTTGGTATATGGCAGGCTGTCTGGACCGACGGGGGGCACGACGGGCCGGTGGACGAAAACGGTCAGGGGCAACTCAACCTGATCACGGCCGCAAGCGATGACGATGGCCATCGGGTTCTCGCCGGGACGCGCATCAGGAGGAACAGACACGTGAACGCGCAGGGCCATCGTTCCCCCGATGACCTTCAGCGGCGAGGAGCACGGCTCCATCGCGTCGTACGTCCGGAATGGCGCTCGGCGGACGACGTGCGGATTCGGTTCGCCCTCCTTTTCCACGAATGCGTCCAGGCCGGTGTTGACCTCCACGGGCACGTCATGAAGTTTAAACAATCGCACCTCGCCGACCGGCGCCCCGCGGCAGCACACCTTCACGCGCAGCCTCGCGCCCTCGGGGAGGTCGTTCAGCAGAACGTGCACAGCTGCCGTGCCACCCCGCGCAACGTCGAGACGCAGCGGACGGCGCTTCTCCGAAGAAACTCTTGAATCCGGATACAGGTTTTCCAAACTGTCGCGCAGTTCGCCGAGCATGTGCGACCTCCTTTGCCGGATCATTCGCTGGCAATAATCATCCACAGCTGCCACTCGGGCGCGGTGAGTCTCAATCACCCCCGCCTCTATTCATCTTGAGGCAACGACCTGCCTAGCGGCGCACCACACTGTGAGCAGGAGCCGCACGGCTGTATCGCGGGAGTCCCCCGCAGCAGCACCCCAATCGTCACACCGGACATTGGCACAAAGAAAGACAGTTGTCGCCGAGCTCCAAACCATATAGACAGGGCGAATCGCCGCGCGACCCATAGCGCCGCGTGGCCAAATCACGCGCAACGCCGCCGACTACTTCACGCTGGCAACCTCCGCCGCCCTTAGCGGGATGAAACACTCAGCGTGCGCAGGGACAAACCCGCATGATGGCGTGAACCCCCCGACCGGGGCGGCGACCACGGCATGCCCATCTACCTCGTATAGCACCGGTGCCGCGACGGGGAGGTGATAATACACTGACCGTAAGCGCAGGTCAACGCGACCCAAGGGTTCGGCAGAACAACTACGCCGTGCACCTTGACCCAGTGCCGCGCATGGCCGCCTCACGGCGCAGGCGAGCGGGTAGCTGAACGCCTACGCCTCGGACGCGCCCTGGCGTGTCCTAGCGGGTTTCGATTTCAGCCAGAATCTCGTGGACATCTGGCGCGGTTCAAACGCGGCCCGAAAACGGCAGATTTTGGAGTGCGTGAGTTTGAACCGGCGTGTGGACGACGCAACTCTTTTTATCTGGAAAAGAGAAAGCCGTTCGACTTCTTGGCCGAACGGCCTTTTCTGAAGGCTGGTCGGGGCGACTGGCGCAAGTTTGAACCGAACGGCCCCGTCATTGCCCTCTTCATCGAGACTTGCGGTCAAGCGCCGAGACTACTCAACGCGTAACGATTGAGTTCAGCGGCGGCGGGCTTGCCCGCCGTCCGCTGCAACGATTGGTTAGGCTAAAATGAACCCCTCCCCTTTTTCTTACTTTTATCCGCTGCTATCTACCGTTGCAGGAATATTTGTTTTATTTTCTTCCCACCATTTCTCCCATTTCTCAGGGTCAGCACCAAAATGTTTCCCTGTTATTGCCTCCAATACCCCTTCTACCCAGTCTCCAAACATAGAATCATAGCGAGGATCCTTCCTCTTCTTCATATCATTAGTATGTTTCAGTAAAGCAATAAGAGGTTCTACTGCACGAAAATCTTTTATCCCTTTTTGTACTAATCTGTCCAGCACTGGACAAACATAGCATCGGACTACCCAATCCTTATCGCTAAGTCCAGCAATAAGGAAATCCACTGCTTTCGGGTTTTCTGTTTCACCTAAAGCATTTAGTCCCAGTGATAACATATATCCATCCTCTTCCTCTCTTACTTCTGGAGAATTAACAAAAGCAATAAGGGCTTCAACAGCACGTAGGTCTTTTGTCTTCCCTAAAGCATCTATTTGGATATTCCTATTCTTATCCTTAAGGGCATTGATCAAGTATTCTACTCCCCCGCTATATAACATCACCTTCTTCTTTGCTTTTGAATGAGCAAAGAAGGCACCAACCAGCAACAATCCTATACCTAAAAAAAGAATAGGTCCTAACCACTCCATTTTTACTTTTTTTCACCTCCTTCTGCCCGCATGCCTAACTGTTTATTCTACACAAATCCCCATTTGCCGACGGACTCGCGACCGGGAGGATGCTACCACAGGCCAATGGGCGTGTCCAGCGCTTTTTCGGGGCAGATCCTGACGCCATGGAGAGCACCGACTACGATATCACCGGAATTCGGGTGTTATGGAGATTTGTCAATAATCCGGGAGCCTCATTATGGCGGAACCAGGCGTCAGAATGCAGGCGGTCCTGGAAGGATATGCCCAGTTCTTGCGGGAAAAGGACTTGGCACTTCCGAAGCACCAGCCCTATCTCGTGGGTTGGGTGCGAGAGTTCCTGCTCTTCGCCCGAGGGCGGGGCGGCTCCGCCTGACTAATCAGGTAGTCAGAATGTACATGTAGTGGAATGTCATTGATCTGGCTGGCGTGCCGAGCCGTAGCTCTCCGCGTCAGCGGAGAGCGAAGGCTGGTCGGGGCGGCGAGATTTGAACTCGCGACCTCTTGAACCCCATTCAAGCGCGCTAGCCAGGCTGCGCCACGCCCCGACCTTGGAGGCAAATAAAATTATTATAGCCCCACCAAGGCAGTGAGTCAACGGCGAACGACCAGTTTTCCGCAAGGACTTCGGGAGAATGCCGTGGCGAATAACTACCGCGCGGTCACTGAGCGCACAACGGAGTCTGGGCCACTTTGGGACACGGAAAGCACAGCCGCCCCTCAGGCGCGGCAGAACTCGCCGTCCTCTTCCCGATAACCGCGGACGGCGAGGGCGGCACGAACCCGGCCGGCGCTCTCGCTGATGGCGGGTGTTATCACGTCAATGGGTGTCCCGCGCGGGAAGAGGATTTCCATGGAGAGAAAGGCGCGGGCGACACCGGAAGCTTCAATGCTCGCGACAACGCGCTCAAGTTCAATGAAGCCTCTGGCATTATACTCGGCAGTGAATGGCCAGTGCCGGCTGGCGATCTGGTCGGTCTGCTGCAGGTGCACGAAGATGGTGTCCTGTCCGGCGTACCTGCGGGCGAGCCAGGCGCAGGGGTCCTTGTCCGCCGGGGTGTGCTCTGGGTCGTCGGCCGGGCCGACGGCCATGTGGCCGACATCGCACATGGGGTAGAAGGGAACCGGCGAGCGCGCGTTCAGCCATGAGAGCATTGCCTCCAACTCGGCCATGGTGTAGGGCCGCAGGCTGGGGGTGTACATCTGCTCCAGGGCGATGGCCTCAAGGCCAGCGCGGGCGGAAGATTCGCCGAAGTGCAGGAGGCCATCAAGGAGCCGCTGCCTGACCCTGCCGGCCTCGCGGGCCTCGCGAAGACTGATGTAGTCAAAATGGCCGCCGACGAGGCGCGCACCAAGCGCTGCGGCTGCACGCGCGGTGCAGTCCAGCCATCGCATTGCTTCCCGCCTAGCATCCGGATAAGGATGCGAAAGGCCGTTCAGCAGGTAGAGGATGCGGCCGGTGGTGAAGGCCTCAACGGTGATGTGGTTGGCCGCGAGCGTTTCCGCTGTGGCGCGGAAAAATTCGGAGCGCTGACGGATGACATTTTCGAAAAACACCGGCTCCATGTGGTCGGCGAAGTATTCCAGCCGGCGCAGATTGGCTGCACAGAGCGGCCTGACCCACTCTTCTGGTTCAGGGGTGTCCTGAACGCTGTAGCAGTTATTGCCGAGGAGGTAGAAGGTGGTCATGCCGGGGCGGCTCCGCGCGAGCTCTTTTCCTCGGGGGCAGGTGGCTGCTGAACCTGGGAGCCAGCAGGAGGCTGCGCGGCGGCAGAAGCGGCCCGGCGGCAGCGGGCACACCGGGTCTCCGCAGGCATGTCGTAGCCAGCCGTTGCACGGAGCCGGGCGATGGACTCGTCGTCCAGTTCACCCTGGCATTGGCTACAGATGAACGGGTTACTGAGCGCAGCGACATCGGCGGCGAGTTCACCGAGGACCCCCTTGCCGGTCTGGAAATCAAAGGGGATGGGGGTGCCCAGTTCCTGAGCTACGCGCAACCCCCTTGCGGCCAAGCGGCGGCACTCTTCCAGTGAGGCCTCGCGGAACTTAACCTGCGTGCCGAACCGCTCCTGGATATAGCGGCGGAACTCACTGCGGCTCATGCTTATCCAGTGGCGCGCGTCCACGATGCCACGCCGCCAGAAATCCACAATGATGATGAGCGTGTTGAGCCGTCCATTAGGATACTCACGGGCCACAGCCACGACTGCCACCAGGCCGCTGGGTGTTTGCCCGACAAGCGCCTTGTGAACAGGCAGGCCGGCTTCGGCAACGGCGGTAGCGGCGGGGGATTCGCGAAGTGATTCATCCTCCCGCGCCGGCTCCGCCTCCGGCACAGCAACCCCCGCGGCGCGCAGGAGGAACAGCATACGCTTGACGGTCTTCTGGACCTCCTTCGCGGGATGGGCGACAAGTTGCAGCAGGAGAGGCACAGCCGCGGCGGCGCCGCTCTGCCCGAGGGCGCTGGCCACGGCGCGCGCATTCGCTTCGTCCTCGCCGAGGATGGTCTGGAAGAAGGACAGCGCACGCGTCAGGTCCTTGCGCGCGATGTGGTGGATGAGCACCGCACGCGTCCTGGCATCCAGTTTGCAGAAGACCTCTGCCGCCGCCTCGGTCTGCCCGGCGTCAAGAGTCCGCAGAAGGCTCCAGGGCGAGCCGGCGGCCAGCTGCGCGGCCTCGGGCACAGTCATTTCCAGCACGTCGGGGTCAATCGGACTACCGAGTTCGGTGAGCAACTCGTTGGCGCGCACCTTCGCCAAGTCGTCCTGCGAGATGTCAAAGACGGTAGCATTAAGGGTATCCTTCAACTCCGCGTCGCCGCACTCGCGCAGGAGGAGGAAGGCGAGGGCGCACTCGGCCGGGTCATCGGCCTGCAGTTTTTCAAGGAAGCGAGGATAAGAATTAGCCGGATATGCACGTGCCTCGGCGGCGAGTGCCTGCAACTGGCGCAGGTCTAGTTCAGGCAACCCCGCCAGAAGGGCCTCAAAGGTCTTCTCCATTTCAGAGGTGCGACGGTCCCGCCGGGTGAGACCAGTGCCCCGCCCCTCCGGTCCGGACGGATTGATGTCGGGTCGCTCGGTTTTCATCGTTTAACCGATATGCAGTCGGATACGGTATCTCAGGGTCGCTGAGCCAGTGGGGAGACGGGTAGAATAGCGGGCCGCATCTGCGCGCTGCGACGGAGGCTGTGTCCCGAAGACCTACCGCCGCTTGCGGTGATGACGCCGTTTGGGAAGGACGCGTATGGGAGGCGGGGAAGGTTTCTTTCCGCTGACCTTTGCCTTGACTCCCTGTATCGCCCTAACCAGTGCGCGGAACATGCGCGCCTCCTAGGGGGTGAAGACGTCCAGCGAACCCCGGAAGCAGATGAGTTGCGCAAACATCAGCGCGAGCACCGCCGCGGCAGCCAGGCGCCAGCGCGGGAAGTGCCCAGCCAAAAGACCAGCCACCGCTACACTGCCAAACGGCATCAGAAACATCCACAGCCGCCCGACTTCTCCCAGATTTTTCCCCGAGAGACTCAGGACCGCCAACAAGATTACCAAAGACCAAGGCAATACGTCCATAGGCTGCTTCCCCGGCCGCCACGCGCTACGGTTTCGCCAGAGCGCAAGGAGGAAAAGACACGCCAAAGGCACGCCCGCGAAAAGGCTCGCCTCCACCGGAGCGAACAGCACCCACTTAAAATAGGGGCGCGGGAAGACCACGGCGAAGGAGGCATGTTTGCGGTAGCAGGTCATCCACACGGAGAGGCTATCGTAGTCCAAGAAACACCAAGCGGCCAGCAACGGGAGGACGAAGCCACAAAGTCCCGCGACCGCCAAGGTCGCGCCGCTTCGCAGCGACGGACGGGCCTCCGAGATAAAGAACAGCGTCAGGAAGAACGAGATGGCGATAAGGGCGATGACCGCAAGAAAGGCGAGGCTGAATTGCATGCCGACGAAGAGCAACGCCCCCCCCGCCGCCGCCCAGACGCGTGATTTGCGGCGCAACGCCATGTGATAGGCCAAGTATGCGCTCACGGCCAGAACAGGCAAGACCTGGTCGGGATACGGGCCGAATAAGTGGAGGCTGGGGATCAACGCAGTGAGCGCTGCTGCCAGCCAGCTGGCCTCCTGCGTATAGAGTGACCTGGCGAGAAACAGAGCAGCCAACGCAGCGAGGGCAGCAGCGAGGCGAAAGAAGTGCATAGATGCCCACATGCCGGCGAGTTCCGCCTGCGTCAGCCACGTCCTCATGAGTTCCATGGCTCTGTTGGCCGCCTGGAGATTCAGTTCCGTCACCGGCCACAGTGTCTCGGCCAGTGCCGGGCTGCCCGCCATCAAGGCATTCAAAAACCAGTGCACGAGAACGGCACCCGGGGGGTGGTCCGCCAAATGCCCCATTGGCCCGATGACCTCCAACGACCCAATCCGCTGCGGGTATCGCCGGAGATAGTCCCGGACTCCCATAACGCGCGTGGCCTGCACTGCCTCCAAGTAGTAGCCGCCGGCATAGGGATTGGACGTGGTAAGCACACCCTCATAGGTACCGAGCGGCGCAATTTCCGGGAGTGTCTCCCACAGACCCCAGAGCGACAAAAACAATATGGCGAAGCGCAATACTTGTGTGACACTTGACCAGCGAAGCAACGGCATACGAAACCCGGCCGGAGTGAGCGTTAAGGTTACAATGGCGAGAAATGCCACAACGGGTGGTACAAGTGCCCAAGCAGTCCAATTCGCGGGGAGGGCGTAATACTTCCACTGCCACCCTCCCGGTCCAGAAAGGCCTATCTGCCAGACTCTGGCACCCACCGTGACGATAATCGCAGCGGTAAGAAGCGTGGCTACTGCAATTATTCCCCACAACAAAACAAACGCACGCTTGTTGTCATTGGTCAACATCTATGTCCACAAAAATAGTCAAGCCATTTCATAATCTGCATAAAAACTATAAGCAATAAGGCGCGATTGTACATGTAAGCATGTCCATAAGTGATGTACAAGCAAAAGCTTGCATGCTTAATGTCAATCGCGCTGAGTTTTTGGCATACCAGTTGCTCACTTGCACTCTTGCTGGCATAAGTAACTGCGGGGATAATGATATGAGAACTAGTCTTTATGGGAAGATTCTTATCGTGCTGGCGATTACTATGTTCATATTCTGTCTCGCCGGATGCGATGAGTCGGGATCGGGATCTTCCAGTAGCCAGTCATCTGGCACTAACACGATTTCGCCGTCCGACACAGAAGAGGGTGTGGGCGGTCTGTCACCAGCAAACGAACCGCCAGCCCCTCCTGCCACAACTCCTAATCCAGAGGGTCAGTATTCAAATGGAGGCGCATACCCCCAAGGCGACGCTGCCATTGTGCCGGAGCCCGGCTCGTTTGCGCTGATACTGACAGGTGTGGCCGGCCTGGCAATCTGGTGGCGCAGGAACCGTCGCCACTAACTGCGCGGCAACGACTTTAGCAGCCGTCGCGACAACAATTTTACTTCCCCTTCACCGGAACCGCTTCCGACGCTGGCTTGTTTTCTGATTCAGACTCTAGATTACGGCCGAAACCACGATACTGGAGTTGTTGGAGACGCTCAAGTGCCTTCTGGCGGAGATCCGGGTCAGTCTCCAGTTGCGCCGCCATGTAGTAAAGACGTGCTGCCTTCTCATAGTCGCAGAGTTTCTCCTCATACAAGACAGCTGCACAGTAGCGAGCAGGCAGTTTGATCTTTGGATCCCACTGGAAGGCCCGCTCGTACCAGCGTGCGGCACGGCGATATTCACGGAAAGCCGCCCTCTCCAAGATGTCGCCGATGGCGAAAGCCGCCTCAGGCACACGGTTACTCTCCGGATATTTCTCAACCAGTTGCAGGTAGAGTTTGAGGGCCTCGCGGAGCCGCTGCTCGCTCCCCCACGGCGGCCAGGCACGACGGCGTAGCGCCTGCGCCCTGTCAAACAGTTCATTGGCCTCCGGCAGGTTCTTGGTGGGATTCAGGTCGCCGAGGATATCTTCCAACCCCTGGTAATCATATTGCCGCACACGCATCAGGTCGCCTAATTCAAAGGATGCCTGGGCAAGACGTTCGGCATTGCCGGTGTCGTAGTAGAACTGGCGCAGTTTGTTAAGGGCGGCAGCGTACTCCTCACGTCTCTTCTTCACTTCGTCCACCAGTTCCTTTTCTCTGAGGGCGGTGGTTTGCTCGGCCATGAGTGCGCCTTTGCAAACGTCGCAGTATTTCTCGCCCGGCGCCGTTGCCCGGTAACAGATAACGCAATGATCGGCCCAGGCTATGGTGCCGACGAACAACAAAACCAGCACACCTAATGCCAACACACGCAGGTTCATGACATCACCCTTCCCCGCAAAGGAAGCCAACGCCGCCGCTCAGGCCGGACCCCCAGCCTGCGCGAGGCGGCACAAAATCTCAATCCCACGGTCAATCGTCGCATCGCTGGCTGCATAAGAAATCCGGAAATGCGTATTCTTCTCTGAGAAGACGCGCCCGGGTATAACGAGCACCTGGTGGCGGATGGCCTCGGCGACGAACTCCTCGTCGGTGCCCCAGGGCACACGCGGGAAGATGTAGAAGGCTCCACTGGGCTTCTCCACCTCAAAATGTCGCCGCAAACCGTGGTAAATGCGGTCGCGTTTAGCCTGATACTCCCGCCGGCGCGACGACATATCCACATCCAGGGCCTTGACTGCGGCCCACTGGGCGAAAGAGGGCGCGCAGACGAATGAGAACTGCTGCAGCTTCGTCATTTCGGCGATGACCTCGGCCGGGCCGACCGCATAGCCGAGCCGCCAGCCTGTCATCGCATGCGACTTGGAGAAACCGCCGACCAGCAGACACCGCCGGCAATGCGCTGCCGCACTCACATAGGGCAGGTCATAGGTGAAGGAGTCGTAGATCTCGTCAGAAATCACTAGGAGGTCGCGTGGCGCCAGAAGATCAGCCACCTCACAAATTTCCCTCTCACCCATGACGGCGCCGGTGGGGTTGTTGGGACTGTTGAGCACCACGATCTTCGTACGCGGCGTCAAATAGCGCTCCAACCGCGCTGCCGTCAGACGAAAGTCCGGATAGGTATCCACAAACACAGGCCTGGCCCCGACCAAGTTAGCCAGATGTTTATACATGACGAAGTAGGGATCGGGGATCACAACCTCATCGCCCGGGTCCAGAAGGACAAGGAAGGCGAGCATAAGGGCGCCGGAAACACCAGCGGTGACGAGAATGTTGTCCCCGCAGACACCTTTCTCGCGTTGGAGGAACGCCCGGAGCCGCGCGTGTAGCTCCGGGATGCCCTGAGTAACGGTATAGCGGTTGCGCCCATCGCGGATGGCCTGGATGGCCGCATCTTTGACTTCGTCGGGCACGTCAAAGTCCGGCTGGCCGATGCTGAGGTTGACCGGATTCTCCATTCTGGCCGCGAGGTCAAAGACCTTGCGGATACCAGAGGAATCCAGTTTGGCCATCCGGGCGGCGATCATTCCTTGCCGGCCTTCTTCCCAGGGGTGTCCTTTTTGTCAGGCGCGGCGGGCTTCTTCTCGGCCACGGGCGTCTTAGCCTCCGCTGCAGGAACTGCCGCTTCAGCAGGGGCCGGCGCTCCCGGCTTGGCCGCGGCCTTGGCTTTCACCCGACGACGCACACGGGCGGTTCGCACCTTGGGCAAGCCGAACACCGACTGGCCCTCGTGCCAGCGGCCCGCGTCCTTCAGCGCTAACAGGCGCTCGGCTCGGCCTAACACGTTGCGATGCCGCCGCAGCGACGTCCGGCTTCGCAGACTCTTATCAATGGTCATGCTCTCACCACTCCTCATCAGTTCCTCTTGCTGGAAGTAAACTCGGCGATGTAACAACCCGCAAATCTCTTTTCCCGGCTGAAGTGGGACTTCAACTCCTGGAGGTTCCGGTCTTCGGGACGTTCAAACCTGCCCACATAAACGGCATACCGGCCGCCCTCGCGAGCGACCGCCTGGCAAAAAGCGTTGCCGTGTCCCTGCTTTTTCAGGACGTCAACAATCTCCTCGGCTTTCTCCCTCGAAAGGCCACCGATGAGCCGCAGACTGTAGAAAGTGCCCGCGGGCACTGGCGGTGACTCGGCCTGTTTCGGCACAACCGGCTTCCCGCTTGGTGCTTTCTCTGCCTCAGCGGGTATGAACATGGCCGGCGATCCCGGTGCTCGCCCCGCACCGTCATCCCCCCGGGCCACTTGCGGGAGGGTAACACGGGTTTCCTCCACCACTGCGATTGTTCGCCGCCCGCCAGCGCGCCCTGCGACGTAACTGAGACTCCCTACCAGAACCGCCAGTCCCAGCGCGCCAAACCCGGCACCAATCAGCCAGCCGCGCGGCACGGGCACGGTTGCCGCCGACCACTCCCTGACAAAAGCACCAAGGGGCCGACCGCGCGACTTCGAGACATTCGCCGCGCCAGTCCCACGCAACCCTTCGCGGCGGCGCACAGTCAGCTGCTGCCACCAGGGGCGTTCGGCCCGTTCCTCCCCACGCCGGCCGGGTTTGGCGACTTGGAATGCTTCAAAGAATGACTTGCTTTTCCGCACCATGACTGCTCTCCCTTCCCCCGCCTCATGGCGGACACGCCCAGAAAACGTGCCGCGAACACCTCAATGACCCAGGCATGACGCGCGACACTCTGCCCGCACCCCAACGGCGGGTGTGAGGCCGACGCCAAACCCTTGCCGCGCGCTGTGTGGAGAGCGTAGGGATTTTCCCCTTTCAGCGACGCCACGAAACTAGCAAATGACTCGGCCAAAGTCAAGTATGCCTTGCGAGGCGGCTTGCGAGGCGGTAGTCTCAGGCAGAAATCTGCTCCAGTAGCAAGGCAGTTGACGCGCGCCCGCCACGATGCCTATGCTGAGGGACGTCGCGGCGGCATCAGCTAATTCGTAGTCCTCCCCGCTGGGCGGGATGGTGCGCCAAGCCGTAAAGGAAGCGCAGTGTACCTATCCCGCCCACCGGTCGGAATGGTGGTCGTTAAGGAGGGGATACGGCCACGTTCGGGAGGATGGAGATCCTCGGCAAACTCGGCTAGGAGGGCACGATCGCTGGCGAACCCGAAAAAAATAGCGCTGTCCGGGAAGAACGGCCTCCAGACCCTTTGACGCAATTGCTGCTTGACAGCAAGGCAGGGGCATCCTAGAATAGGGACCTGCGGCGCGGGTTTTCCTTTTTCCCTTTTCTGTCTTGGAGGTGGACATGGCTGTCAGAGTCGGTATCAACGGATTCGGCCGCATCGGCCGGCTTGTCGGTCGCGCTTTGGTGGCGCGCCAAGGGTTGGAACTTGTCGCCGTCAACGATCTTGCCGACGCCAAGTCGCTCGCCCTTCTGTTCAAACTGGATTCCACGCACGGGCGCTACAAGGGCAGCGTGGAGGCGAAGGACAACAACCTCATCATTGATGGCCGCACGGTAAAGGTTCTGTCGGAGAAGGACCCGGCGAAGTTGCCGTGGAAGGACTTGGGAGTGGAGGTGGTTGTTGAGTCCACAGGGGTCTTCACCACGCGGGCCGACTGCGCCAAGCACATCACCGCGGGCGCGCGCAAAGTGCTGCTCACCGCGCCAGCGAAGGACAAGGTTGATGCCACCATTGTCATCGGCGTCAACGACGCGTCGCTAAAGCCGACGCACCAAGTGGTCTCCAACGCCTCCTGCACTACCAACTGCCTGGCGCCGATGGTGAAGGTGCTGCACGAGTCCTTTGGCATTGAGCATGGGCTGATGACCACCTGTCACGCCTACACCAACGACCAGCGCATCCTGGACCTGATTCACAAGGACCTGCGCCGCGCCCGAAGCGCGGCGGTTAACATCATCCCGACGACAACGGGGGCGGCGCGCGCCGTCGGTGAGGTCATTCCTGAACTCAAGGGCCGGCTGGACGGCTTCGCGCTGCGCGTGCCGGTGGTGGATGGTTCGGTAACCGATTTCACCGCCCTCCTGAAGAAGAAGGTTACCGTTGAGGAGGTCAACGCTGCCTTCAAAAAGGCAGCGGAGGGCCCGCTGCGCGGCATTCTGCAATACGAGACCGATCCTATCGTTTCCAGTGACGTCATCGGCAACCCCCACTCGTGTATCTTTGATTCGCAGTGCACGAACGTCATGCAGGGTAACCTTGTCAAGGTCATCGGTTGGTACGATAACGAATGGGGCTATTCAGTGCGGTCGGTGGACCTCCTGGAAAAACTGGCGAAACTATAAGTAAAGCACGCCTGACAGGGACATCGCTCGCCGCGATGTCCCTGCCCGCATCATCAGGAGAAGCGTAATGGCCATCAAGACGGTTGACCAGATTCAGGTTAAGAGCAAGCGCGTGCTCATGCGCGTGGATTTCAACGTGCCACTGGATGAGTCCGGCAACATCACTGACGACACGCGCATCCGCATGGCGCTGCCGAGCATCAGGGCGGTGCAGCAAAGAGGCGCACGACTGATCCTCATGAGCCACCTCGGCCGGCCCAAAGGCGTGGACCCGAAGTTACGCATGGACCCGGTGGCCAAACGACTGAGCGAACTCCTCGGCCAGCCGGTCCGGAAGGTTGCCGATTGTGTCGGGCCAGAGGTAGAGAAGGCGGTGGCGGCAATGAGAGATGGTGATGTCCTCCTCCTGGAAAACCTCCGCTTTCACAAGGAAGAGCAGGCTGGTGACCCCGCCTTCGCCGACAAACTGGCCCGGCTGGGGGAGGTATACGTGAGCGACGCCTTCGGCACCGCCCACCGTCCGGACGTGTCTATGGTGGCGGTGGCTGAACGCATCCCGGTGCGCGCCGCTGGTTACCTCATGATGAAGGAAATTGAGTTCCTCTCGCGTGCGCTCTCGGCGCCGGAACGTCCGTATATCGCCATTCTTGGCGGTGCCAAGGTCTCCGACAAGATACTCGTCATCCGTTCGCTCCTGGAGCGAGTCAACGCCATCCTGGTGGGCGGCGCAATGGCCTACACCTTCCTCAAGGCCAAAGGTATCGGCGTCGGCAACTCCAAGGTGGAAGCCGAACACATCGGCACGGCTGGCGAACTAATGGCCACCGCGGCCAAGCGGGGCGTTGACCTCATCCTGCCCGAGGATCACGTCGTTGCCGCCGAGATTTCCGACGAGGCCAAGACAGAGGTTGTCGGCCCGGCGATTCCGGAGGGTAAGATTGGCCTGGACATCGGCCCGCAAACTACCGCCCGCTTCAAGGCCCGGCTGCAGGGGGCGAAAATGGTGGTGTGGAACGGCCCCATGGGAGTGTTTGAGAAGCGGCCCTTCCAGGCGGGGACGCGAGCCATCGCCGAATGTCTGGCCGGCCTCAAGGCCACGACCATCGTGGGCGGTGGCGATAGCGCTGCGGCGGTGGAGCAGTTCGGTCTGGCGGCAAAGATGTCGCATGTCTCCACTGGCGGCGGGGCATCACTAGAGTTCCTGGAGGGGAAGCAACTGCCTGGCATCGCGGTATTGGAGAAGCCCTGACCGGCGCGGGGCAGGCGGGTCCGGAGTGCAGGCATGAGCTGCATCATCGCACCCTCTCTGCTCTCGGCCGACATCGGGCACCTGGCCGACGAGGTACAGCGCCTGGAGGCAGCAGGGGCCGACTGGCACCACGTAGACGTGATGGACGGCCACTTTGTGCCCAACATCACCTTCGGGCCAGTGGTAGTGGAACATATCCGCCGTGCTGCTACTCGCCCCCTGGATGTCCACCTCATGCTCGCTGAGCCGGAGCGCTATGCCGAGGCCTACCGCGAGGCGGGCGCGGACATCCTCACTTTCCATCCGGAGGTAGTGAAAGACCCGCGGGCCTTTTGCAAGCGCATTCGCCGCATGGGGGCGAAGGCGGGGGTTTCACTGCGCCCGGCGACGCCGGTGGACATCGTTTATCCTCTCCTCGATGTTGTGGACCTGGTCATGATCATGACAGTGAACCCCGGCTTCAGCGGACAGGCATTCATGCCGGAGTGTCTGCCCAAGATCAGCCAGATGCGAAGGCGCGGAGGAGCAGGACTGGACATTGAGGTTGACGGCGGCGTGAACGGCAAGACGATTGCGAGTGTGGCTGCTCACGGGGCCAACGTCATAGTGGCCGGGTCGGGCATTTTTCAGGCGGGCGACGTCCAGCGCGCCATCGCTCATCTGCGCGCGGAATGCGAGCGCCACCTGTCCCTTACGGGCAGGGCCTAGCCAACGGACCGGGGAGGGCCAAACGATGGACCAGCAACAAATGCCGCCGAAGAAGAAAGAGGTGCCGGATGGTGTCTGGATGAAATGCCCCGGCTGTGAGGAGACCGTATTCCGCAAGTCGGTGGAAGAAGGTTTCTGGGTTTGTCCGGAGTGCAACTACCACTTTCCCATCACTGCGCAACAGCGCCTGGACCTGCTGCTGGATGCAGGGACGTTCGAGGAGTGGTATGCCGATCTTGAGCCCTGCGACCCACTGAATTTCGTGGACCTCAAACCGTATAATGAGCGATTGCGCAGCTACCAGCAGGAAAGCAGCCTGCGCGACGCCGTGGTCTGTGGACACGGGCGGCTCAAGAACCGCGATGTAGTCATTGCGGTCATGGATTCCCGCTTTATCATGGCCAGCATGGGGAGTGTTGTCGGCGAGAAAATTACGCGCTGCGCGGAGGAGGCACTTGAACGCGGCTGGCCGCTGATCGTGGTGTGTGCTTCCGGCGGCGCACGCATGCAGGAGGGGTTGCTATCGCTGATGCAGATGGCCAAGACCTCCGTGGCCATGGCCCGCCTTCACGCGGCCGGTGGCCTTTACATTGCCATCTACACCAACCCGACTACCGCAGGTGTTCTGGCCTCCTTTGCCTCGCAGGCCGATATCGTCCTCGCCGAGCCCGGGGCACTCGTTGGGTTCACCGGCCCGCGCGTCATCAAAGAAACCATCAAGGCTGAGTTGCCGGAAGGGTTCCAGACTTCCGAGTTCCTGCTGGAACATGGCTTCATTGACCGTGTCGTGGCCCGCAAGGACCTGCGCCGGGAGTTAGCAGTTATCATGGATTACTGCCTGGGCCCGGCGCCCGAAGGAAATCATTCCCCCTCCCAGTGATGTTGCTGGGCGGTGTCCCGCGCGGTAAAAACTGGAGCGTGTCTCATGACCCCGCGTGCTCCCCTCTCCCCTTTTCGTCGTGATGGCGACGGCTGGATACTGTCTCTTCACGTGCAGCCCGGGGCGCTACGCGAAGGTGTGCTGGGGCGGCACGGTGATGCGCCCAAGGGCGCGGTCAAGGGCCAGCCTCAGGAGGGAAGGGCCACCGAAACCCTCAGGAAATTTCTCGCACATCTCCTCGGCATCAGCCCGGCAGCAATATCCATCGTCTCGGGCCACACCAGTCGCCGCAAGACTGTTCGCGTCGTGTGTGTCTCCGCCGCGGCGGTGGCAAAACTCGCGGCCCACCTTTTGCCAGCAGCACGCGGGGCGAAATAGGCCTTGTGGCGTGCTCGTGTGAGCCACACACCCTTGACAACGCTACCTGCGCACGCCGAGAATACGACACGATGGGGTTGGCCATCGTGGCTTTGTCTTGGGAAAGGATAACGGGATGACGGAACTGGCGCGGACAGTGGAAGAGGCAGCAGCTGCGGTACGGGCAGTGTCGCGGGTAAAGCCCAAGGTGGCCATCATCCTAGGCACTGGTCTCGGAGCGCTGGCCAGGGAAGTCAAGCGACCGGTGGCCATCTCCTATGAACGCATCCCCGGTATGCCGCGCACCACATTTCATGCCCACGCCGGGCGTGTGGTCTTGGGCACAATCAGTGGCCGCAACGTAATAACCTTTGAGGGGCGTTTTCATCGGTACGAAGGTTACAGTCTCCAGGAAATTACACTACCAGTGCGTCTGGCGCGGGCACTGGGCGCCGAGATTCTCATCGTCTCCAACGCTGCCGGCGGCATGAACCCGCAGTACAAACTCGGACAGATAGTGATTATTGAGGACCACATCAACCTGATGGGTGACAACCCGCTTATCGGGGTCAACGACGACACGCTCGGCCCACGCTTTCCGGATATGAGCGAGCCTTATGACCGGCGGCTGATTGCCCTGGCAGAGGAGAGGGCGTTGGCGCTGCGCATCCCGGTGCGAACTGGCGTGTACGTGGCGGTTACCGGCCCGAATCTGGAGACGCGCGCCGAGTATCGCTTCCTGCGAGGCATCGGCGGTGACCTCGTGGGGATGTCCACGGTGCCCGAAATCATCGTCGCGGCCCAGGCCGGGCTGCGCGCACTTGGCTTGAGCGTCGTCACCGACCTCTGCCTGCCCGATAACCTGGAGAAGGCCGACATCCACCGCATCATCGCCACTGCCAACCGCGCCGAGCCCCAGATGACCAAGCTGGTGAAAGATGTTATCGCGCACCTGTGAGTAAGAGCGGGCCGGGCTGTCCAAAATGGCGAAAAGCCGGACGTATCAAACCCGTTTCTATCGTGGGTGGATCAATCGTCAGGGTCTGGCGACGTTTGAGGTGCAGGTCGGGGAGACGGACCTCCAGATTCGCGCGCGGTGCAAACTCGTGGACCAGGCCCGGCGTCTGGCGACGACGGCACGAGGCGACATTGAGTCCTACGCCGCTCGGGTGCCTCGGTTCATTACCAGTCTGTCACCCCTGCCCATCCGTGACCCTTGCCCGCCGGTGGTGCAGGCCATGCTGGCGGCGGGCCAGGCTTACGATGTCGGGCCGATGGCAGCGGTGGCCGGGGCAATCGCCGAGGCCGTGGGGCGCGGCCTCCTGTCCTACTCCGACGAGGTCATTGTAGAGAACGGGGGCGACATCTGGCTGAGCCTGCCGCGTCCGGCGGTGCTCTCGGTTTATTGCGGCGTGGGATCGCCCTTTTCCCACAGTCTGCGCCTGCGCGTGGACGGACGCGGCAGACCGCTGGGCATCTGCACCTCTTCGGGCACGGTGGGCCACAGCCTCAGTTTCGGCCGGGCTGACGCCGTGGTGGCGGTAGCAGAGGACGCGGCGCTGGCCGATGCAGCTGCCACGGCCATCTGCAACCGTATCCAGAAGCCTGAGGACATCCAGCCGGTGCTTGAGGCGGAGCAGAAACGAGGTCTGCTGCTCGGCATGGTCGCCGTCATGGGCAAGTACTTGGCCGCGTGGGGAGCGGTGGAACTGAATACTGCCGATTGACGGGCAATCGCCGCTGAAGCGCTGTTGTCTTGGGGAGGGCCGAACGATGAGGCACATTGGCCCAGTCGGCGGACTCCTTCTCCTCGGCCTGACCACTGTGGCCTGGGCGGGAGCACCGCTTGAGGAAGAGTGGCGGGAGATAAGCATCGGGGGCACCAAGGCATACGTGATCCCGCCCCAAGTGGTGCGTTCCCTGGGCCTCCAGCACGAAGAAATACCACCGGAAGACAACGCAGCCACGTACTACCTGCGGGCCATTGAGGCTGTGCCGCCGCTGGCGCGGGGACTGGACCCGGCATACGACGCGGCGCTGTCCCAGCCGTGGGAGCGGCAGAGGTGGCCAGAATTCTACGCCTGGTTTGAGAGGACAGCCGAGGCCCGGCAACTGCTGCGCGAGGCAGCGCGACGCGAACGCTGTCAGTTTCCGCTCCTCACCCAGCGTCCCGGCGAGACTCTGCTTATGGCCTTCCTTCTGCCGCACTTGGCGCACATGCGTTCCCTGGCTCGCCTCCTGATCATTGAGGGGCACCTGCGCGAGGCTGAAGACAAACCGCAGGAAGCGCTACAGTGTTACCTGCTCACCTATCCGCTTGGCCGGCACGCTGCCAGCGACCCCATGCTCATCGCTGGCCTGGTTGGGCTGGCGGTTCAGAAAATGGGAAACCAGGCGATCCGTTCCTGCCTGAGCCGCCACGAACTATCGGAGGACACCCTCGCCCGGCTCAACCTGGCGCTGGTTGAGGCGGAAAAGTGTCTCCCCGACCGGCGCCGCTGGATAGTCGGCGAGCGCGCCATGGGGATGCAGGTGGCCGAACCGGTCATCCTGCCGCAAATGGGCAGAATCACACAGATGACGGGCGGCGCGGCAGCCGACGTTGATCTTTCGTTCGCCGACGCGTTTGTGACGAGCCGCGCCTTCCGCATCCTCTGGCCGGACCGCACCATCCGAAGCGACCTCGAGGGTTTCTACCGAAACCTTGACGCACTCGCACAAAAAACCACATGGGAACTGGCCAGCGCGCTCCGCCAGGAGGAGGGCAAAGGCCTGATTGCAAACTCCATCAGGGACTGGAATCTCATCGCCCGGATGGTGTTGCCCTCGGTGCATCGGGCACACCTCCAATATATCCACGGCGCCACTCTGCATGCGGCGCTGCGGCAGATTGTAGCGCTGCAGCGCTACCGGCTGAGGCATAGGCGTTTCCCCGACGAACTGACACAACTCGTCCCGGACTTCCTCCCGCAACTTCCGCCTGACCCGTATTCGGGTGAAGCCTTCAAGTATCGCCACGAGAATGACGGCTGGCTCCTGTACTCCGTGGGCCAGGACCTGCGCGACGATGGCGGTGTTCATGAGGAGCGGGGCGGGGGCGGAGGCGACATCATCTTTCGCTCAGCGCCCCGGGAGGCCAAGCCATGAGGCAAGCAACGGCTACGGTTTTTCTCCTTGCTGCGCTTCTTGTCGCGGTCGCTTGGCCGGCGGACCGGACAGAGGTGCGCAGTCTCGTTGAGCACTTGCCGGGGCGGTGCCGGTGGGTGGCGGGCACGCCAGATGTAGCCCAGACGGTGGCCGCGCTGCGCTGGTGGCCGACGGAGCCACTGGGGGCAGAAGCGCTGGAGGAAGAAGGGGCAGCGCTGCTGACTTGGGCGCTGGACATGGCGCCACAGGCGCTGCGCGGGCCTGCGGTGATAGCGCAACTGGATGACGGGGCGTTGCTCTTCCTGGGGGCGACGCCATTCTCACGCGCCGAGATTGCCGAACTCCTGAGGCCGCGCCAGCCGTCACGCGCAGTGGAGGACATCCTGGTGTTGAGCGCCGGGCGGCGCAACTTCTCGCTAGTCGTGCGCAGCGGGGAGATTGTCGGGTGCAGCGACTTCGACCAGCTGCGGCGCTTCCTCGCAAAGCCCGTGGAGGCAGCGCAGTCCATCCTCGCGGCGCCGGAGGCTGCCGCGCTACTTGGCCGGCCCGAATTGGGCCAAGCCTCGGCTTTCCTTTTCAAGCCGAGGATCGCCCTCCCCCCCGCGGCGGGACGCGACACTGGGCAGGCAGCGCTCTTCAGGCAGCTGAACGCCGCCACTGGTATCTGGGACACCATCAACGCCCCCTGGCTTATACTGCTTCACCTTGAGAGGCGAGAGATAATCATCACCGCAGCCAGTCCCGCGGCAGGAACACCCGCCGCCACTTTCTCCGAATCGCGTGCAATGTTGTCACCTGGGCTCACCGCAATTCGGGCAGGCTTCCCCATCTTCATCACCTATAACGGGCCGAACTTCGCTGCCCTTTTCCGAGCCATTGAACAGGCGGAAGAAACCTTCGACCCCGACGTCGGCACCGAGTTCCACGAGGAGATGGCGGAATTGAACCGAGAACTGGGCTACGACTTCCACCGGGATTTCCTGGCGGTCCTCGGAGGCGAGTGGGCGGTCGGCATCAACCCAGGCGGTGAGGCCATACCACGCAGGGGCAAAAATGTGGAGTGGGTCTTCATCTGCGGCGTGGCCGATGGCGAGAAGTTCATCAAGCGAGCGGCGCGGCTGGCGCAGGTGGCCAGAGAGCCTTGGGCGGCAGGCGAGACTTATCGCGGCGCACGCTGTTTCCGGACGCGCGCCTTCGGGGTGCCATTGGAAGTCGGCCTCTCCGGGAACTCGCTCCTTGTGGCGTCATCCTCGGGCAAGTTGCGGGAGGCGATTGACCATGTGGCAAACCTGCCGGCGCGTGTGGCCGGGGCAAGGGAGATTGCCGCTCCAGCAGCACTGGAACTGCGACTCGGCATGGAGTCATGGGCTTTGGCGCGGTTGCTGCCGGGATCGGGGCCTAGGTGGGCGCGTGTGGCAAGCGATTGGAGCACATTGCGCCTGCAGGCGGAGGCTGTCGCGAAGTTCCAGCAGGTTGTGGGCCAGCGTGAACTACAACTGCGCCTGGAAGGAATTACTCCGGAGTCACTGTCGCAGTGGCTCCTCCCTTTGGTGCGCCGGCGCTGAGCGGGGAGTGCGGCGGAATCCGTTTGACAGTCGCGCCAGCGCGCTATAGAATCATCTCGAGGCCCGAGGCAGCGCAAATGTAAGGTAGATTGGAAGGTTCCTGGCGAAAGGAGCGTGCCGTGAGTCATCACGAAGGACGGAGACAAGTAACAATTACTATTCCGGTGCCCCTGGCCGATATGATTGAGTCATACAAGAAGAGCGAGATCGCCAAGCACGTCCGGGGCATCCAGCGCGAAGTGCTGCTCACAGTGCGTTCGCTAATTGATGCACGCATCCAGAGCCTCGCTGACAACAAGTCGACAGAATCTGAAAAAGCAGAAACGGCCAGGAAGGTTGAGGTAAAGTAAAGAGGGGCGGGACGGGGCATTATTCCCGGAAGACCTCCCTGTGCAGAGGGCATAGGCATGCAGCTTGGGCTGCGGCCGAGTAGAAGATGATTGCCCGCCTGCGCGGTCTTCTGGCGTGTGACCCGCAAGCGACCACTAAGAGACTCGCTTCTTTCAGATATGCGAGAATAAGCCGGTGGATATTTCCGACATTCTGCGAGCGTGGCCTTATTCACCAGAGGGAAATGTGCGACGCATTCTCGGGGCCGACGGCCGCGAACTGCTACAGGTACGCCTGCCGCTAGGCATTGAACAATATGAACTGCAGGGGCGTCCCGACGGCCTTCGCCCCGAAGGCTATGAGTCCTGGCTGGAATACTACCGCGCCCGACTCAAGGAATACTGCGCCACCCACGGCAGTGACCGAGGTTTCGTCATAGATACTGAAGCAATGCGCCGGCTGGAGGAGGAAGGTATGCTCTACTACCATCGCTACCTGCTGTGCTTCCAGATTGGGGAACTCGATATCGTCCTCCGGGACACTGAGCGCAACATGGAACTCTTCACCTTCGTCGGCAAGTATGCGCCGAGCGAGGAAGAAGGCACTAACCTGACGCAGTACTGGCCTTACATCTTGCGGATCCACGCAACAGCCCGAGCGATGCAGCGGTTGGCGGCGGGAGACCAGGCGGGGGTGCTGGAAATTCTGGAAAAGGCCCGCCATCGCATCCGCACTTTGACGCCGGTGCCTACTCAGGTTTTCGCCCATGAGCGGAAGCGCTCGCTTGATGCGCTGCAGGCTCTCATCCGACAGTTGCGGGGCAAGCGACCACCGTCAGAAAAGGAACTACTGCAGCGCCGCATGCGGGCGGCCATTGCGCGCGAAGATTACGAACGCGCCGCCCGAATCCGCGACATGATCCGCCGTCTGGATGAATCAGGTCACGACGCCCGTCCCGGGGATGAAGACTCACGCGCCTGATGAAGCCTCCCGCACGCGACTGCTCGGCGGTAATCTGACCAAGGAGGAAAGCAGATGTCTGCATTTGCGTCACGGCTGGTTAACGTGATGTTGGGCCGCAGCGCCAGCGACGCCGTTGAACTCTCCGCCCCAGGGCGCACGGCTGTGGTGGTGCCAGCCGCGGGCGGAGAATTATCCTCCTTCCGCGTTGAGTGGCAGGGGCAGAGCACGGAGACCATCTACCGCGCGCTCAACTATACCGACCGCGACCTGCCACCTTCGAGATGGACCGGCCGGGCACCGCTCCTATGGCCACAGCCGGGCCGCTGCCGCATGCCCGGCGAAAAGGTCAGCGTGACGGCGGCCGGCGAAATCGGCTCCTGGCTTCTGGATGGGCTTCGTCTTGACATGCCCGTCCATGGTTTTGTGCGCGGACTGGCCTGGAGTCTGGAAGCCCACGGCGCCGATGCCCACAGTGCATGGGCCACCGTCGCCCTCACCGACAACGAAATAACTCGCTCCTACTTCCCCTTCGCCTTCCGCCTGGAGTGTACCTACCGACTTGACGCCCACTCGTTACGCCTGCGCTACCGTGTCACCAATCGAGAGTCTCGTCGCCCCTTCTGGTTCGGCATTGGCAATCACATTTCCTTCTGCCTCCCCTTCACCACTGCCGGTGCCTATGAAGATTGTTTCATATATTCCCCTACACGCATGCAGATGGAGGTTGGCCCAGACGCCTTTCTCACCGGAAGTGTAATTGATCGGGACCTGAGCCGAGGTCGCCGACTGGCCGACGCCGCACTGCGGGACACGATGTACGGCGGCTACCGTGGCGGACAGGCCGTCGTGGAGCTCTGGGACCCCGCATCCTTTGGCATGCGTGTCGCCCAGCGCGTCGCCGGCGGTCCGGCCGTGCCGGATAGCGCCCTCCGTTTCGTCTTCTGGGCGGAGCCGGAATCGCGCTACTTCTGTCCCGAACCCTGGATTGGCGAGCCTGACACGCTCAACACCCGCAGAGCGGCTGTCATGCTCGCCGCCGGTGAGGCATTCCTTTGGGAAGTCTTCTTTGATCCGGTCTTGTCGCGTACCGACCTCTCCTTCCGCCCCTGACGCCCGATGCTTTGGTGCGCGCGTTGCGCAAGCGCCCGCCAACTGATAAACTCGACTGCGGAAATTGGGAACGGACACGGGGCACTGAATCGGTCAAAAGTCCCCGCTTCGCCCCCAGCGCTATCCCATGTGCAGCGGCACCATGAACAAACGCGACCTGCATTTCTACCGCCTGATGTGGCGCATCAGGAAGTTTGAGGAGCGCCTGGACCAGATATTTGCGCAGGGCCTACTGGATGGCACATCGCACCTCGCCGCCGGGCAGGAGGCGTGCGCCGTGGGCGCAACAGCAGCACTGCGCCCAGGCGACCAAGTGGTAAGCAATCACCGCGGCCATGGCCACCTCATTGCCCTTGGCGGCGACATCAGGCGAATGATGGCAGAATTGATGGGCCGCAGCACGGGGTACTGCGGCGGACGCGGCGGCTCTCAGCACATGTGCGCTCTTGAGATAGGTTTCCTAGGCACCAACGGCATCACGGGGGGGGGCATTCCCATTGCCACTGGTGCGGCGCTCGCGGCGCAATACCGCGGCGAGGCACGCGTGGTCCTCTGCTTTCTTGGCGATGGGGCGGCAAACCAAGGTACGTTTCACGAGTCGTTGAACATGGCCGCCATCTGGAACCTTCCCGTCGTGTATTTCATTGAGAACAACCGCTATGCCATGTCTATGCCTATTGAGCGTGCCACCCGCGTCACGGACCTGGCCCGCCGCGCAGAAGCGTACGGCATCCCCGGTGTGCAGGTGGATGGCATGGATGTCCACGCCGTGCTGGCAGCTACCCAAACGGCGGTGGCACAGGCCCGGCGAGGAGAAGGACCAGCGCTCATTGAGGCCAAGACTTACCGCTTCTTCGGCCACTCCAAGAGCGATGTGCGCATTTATCGCACGCGGACTGAAGAAGAATCCTGGCGCGCCCGTGACCCCATTCTCCTTCTTGGACGCCGACTCGAGGCGGCGGGGGTGACCGCCGCTGAATTACAGGCTATAGAAAACGAAGAGGCAGCTGCCGTGGACGAGGCCGTGCGCTTTGCACAGGAGAGTCCCTTCGCCCCTCTGGAATCGGTGCTCCTGCGGGTTTATGCCCCGTGAGCAGGCGCAGCGGCGGGACACGGATACGGGTGTGATGACCGCCGAAGTTGTTGCAACTGAGCAGTCCGCAATAAGCAATTGTCATGGCTGAAATGACCTTCAAGGAAGCTGTGCGACAGGCACTGCGCGAGGAGATGCGCGCAGACCCCTCTGTCTTTCTTCTGGGCGAGGACATCGGTCGTTATGGCGGCGCTTTCGGGGTGACGGCAGGCTTGCTTGACGAGTTTGGCGCGCAACGTGTGCGTGAGACGCCGATCAGTGAAAACTCCTTCGTCGGCGTGGCAGTAGGCGCGGCTATCTGCGGTCTGCGGCCTGTGGTGGAAATTATGTTCATGGACTTCATTACCCTCGCGGTGGACCAGATTGTGAACCACGCCGCCAAACTGCACTACATCTACAACGGCCAAGTCTGCGTGCCGCTAGTAATACGGGCACCGGCAGGCGCCGGCCGCGGCTACGGACCGAGCCACTCGCAAATACTTGATGCGCTCTTCCTGGGCGTGCCCGGCCTGAAGATCGTCATGCCCTATACGCCGCGCGAGGCACGCGGGCTGCTGCGCGCCGCCATTCGCGACAACAACCCAGTCCTGTTCATAGAGCACAAACTGCTCTATGGCCGGCGCGGCGAGGTGCCGACAGACGATGCGCCCATGCCTATTGGCCCCGCCGAGGTGCTGCATGCCGGAACGGATGTAACTATTGTCTCCTGGGGCAAGATGCTGGATGTCGTCGGGGAGGCGCTCAAACTGTTGGGCACTGAGGTCTCGGCCGAGGTCATTAACCTGCGCACGCTGAAACCGCTGGATGACGCCACTGTAATGACCTCGGTGGCAAAGACTGGGCGTCTTGTGATCGTGGAGGAAGGTCAAAGTTGCGGCGGTGTCGGCGCGGAGATCAGCGCCCGCATCGCCGGAGGCTGCATAGAGTATTTACAGGCCCCAATCGTGCGCGTGAGCATGCCCGAATCGCCTATTCCGGCAGCGCGCCCGCTGGAGGATTATCTGATTCCTCGCCCCGAACAAGTGGTGGAAGCTATCCGCCGCTGTCGCAGTTTTTGAGCCAAGCCAACTCTTGCCCCACGCTCAGCCGAAGAATGGTCGGGCAAGGTTGTAGTAGTCGTCGGTCACTGTCTTGAGTTTTCCTGCTACCTGCGCCAGGTCAACCGCAACAATAGTGTCCCCCCGAATCGCCACCATGTGGCCAAACTTGCCCTGCTGGACGAAATCGGCGGCAGCAATGCCAAACCGGGTGCCGAGAATGCGATCAAACGCCGACGGGGTACCCCCGCGCTGAACGTGGCCGAGGACGGTGACGCGGGTCTCATAACCGGTTTCGGCTTCTATTTCGCGTCCCAGGGTCTCGCCAATGCCGCCGCGCCGGCCGTGGCCGAATTCATCATATTCATCTTCCTGCAGCGCCTGCACCTCCCGACCGTCGTGCAGGATGAGGCGCGCGCCCTCTGCCACTACTACGATGCTGAAGTCCTTGCCGCGGTCATGGCGATGCCGGATAAGGTCACAGACCTCCTGCACCGACACGGGACGTTCCGGCACGATAATCATATCCGCCCCACCCGCAAGACCCGCGTATAGAGCGATCCAGCCGGTGTCGCGTCCCATGACTTCTACCACCACAACTCGGTCGTGTGACTCGGCAGTGGTATGAATGCGGTCAATGGCCTCCATGGCGATGTTGACCGTGGTGTCAAAACCGAAGGTGAAATCGGTTCCGACCACGTCATTGTCAATCGTTTTTGGCACACCAACGACCGGCAGGCCATATTCGCGGTAAAGCCGGTAGGCCACGCCCATAGTGTCATCGCCGCCGACGGCAATCACCGCCTCCAGGCCAGCGCGGCGCACGTTCTCCAGGATGCGTTCAGCGCCACGCTCGTGCACGAAGGGATTGGTGCGCGAGGTGCGCAGGATTGTGCCACCGCGCGGCAGGATGCCGCTGACGGCGTCATGGTTCAGGGGTTGCATCAGACCATCCATCAGGCCGCGCCACCCGCGCAGTATCCCCACCACCTCTGCCCCGTAATCTGTCAGGCTCCTGCGAACCACCGCACGAATGACAGCATTTAGACCTGGACAATCCCCGCCTGAAGTAAGTAAACCAAGTTTCTTGACCATCCCCTACATCCTCTCCTGCGGGAAGTCGGCAACTCACGGCGCAACTAGAGAATACCGCATTGAAGAGCCAGCGGTCAAGGAAGGTTGACGGCACACCTTGACCACCTCTTGGCGGGCGGCTATGATTGGCCTTGAGCAGAGGACACGGAGGCACGAGCGCATGATTCCCTGCCGGTCAGCACGATTCTTCTTGGCGGTGGCGGTCATGTGCCTTATGGGAGAAGTTGCCGTTTTGGCACTAGGTGCCGACAAAGCACCAGCCGAAAAGGCACCTACCGAGGACATCGGTCCGCACACTGTCACCATCAGGCAGGAGGTTCGCGTCGGCGAGATGACTGTCGTCGGCACATACAAGGGCTGGTTCGGACGCGAAGCCAGATTCCGCATTGAAGGTAGTCTGGAGGTAGGTCCGGGCCAGATGAAGTCCGATGTGGTAATGGCCTCCGATGGCCAGACCTTGCGGCAGGTAATCACCACGCCCCTGGGGGCGCAGTTTGTGGTTTACGACCTCAAGGAATTGCGGGCGGTTATTCCGGAGTTTGATCCGGCGCAGGGGTATTCCCCCACCGCCTATCGCACGCTTCTTGAACAATTGGCCCGGGCGGGCCAGCCACAGGTGGAGACGATCGGCGCAGAGGCTGTGGATGTTTATACCCTTGGGGCTGCCAGCTTGGGGATGACTCCGCCGCCGGGACTTCCCGTGCAGGTGCCGGATATTCGCAAGGTCAAGGTATGGGCAACGCGGGACACGCGCTGGCCGCGCAAGGTGGAGGGCTATACCGTTCGCGAGGGCCAGGAAACCTGCGTGATGCGGGTGGAGTTTGACAACCCGGTGTGGCAGGCAAGCATCGCCGAGGGTGTGTTCCGACTGGAAGCGCCGCCCGGCGTGGTGCCGATTGACGGAACGGCCCTGATCAAGGCGTGGTTTTCCAAGCCCGCATCAAAGTCAGGCAGTTAGGTCTGCGGCCAAGAGGTATTCCCCATGGGCAGAGCACATGTGGTGCAAATCAGGCGCATCCTCCATCCGACTGACTTCTCGCCATCTTCGGCATATGCCCTAGGGTACGCTGCTGCCCTGGCGCGCGAATTCGGGGCAAAACTCTATCTCCTGCATGTGGTTGAGGACGTAGCGCGCGCCCTGTATTTTGATATGCTCCAGGCCCCGCCCATCGCGGACATCATCGGCGAGATTGAGCGGCAGGCACGCAAGGAACTGGACAAGATCCTTGCGGAAGAAAAGGACCTGCCCGTGGAGCGCCTGCTGCGCCGCGGAGTTCCTTTCGGCGAGATTATCCGTGTGGCGCGTGAAGTAGAGGCAGACCTCATCGTCATGGGCACGCACGGACGCAGCGGTTTCAAACACGCCCTCTTCGGGAGCGTCGCCGAAAAGGTGGTCCGCAAGTCCCCCTGCCCCGTCCTCACCGTGCGCCATCCCGAACAAAGATTTGAGATGCTCTAGGCACGGCGCACACTTTACGTTTCCAACGTGCATTCCCACAGATAGCCGGACCGGCCCGGCACATCCGTTTCCGCAATATAGAGCGTCTTCTCATCGACCAGGGCAAGGTCGTGGGTGCGGTAGATGCCAAGGCCGTTATCAGCGATGATGGGACCGAGGTTGTGGAAGGATTTCTTGTCGCGGTCGTAGACGAACACCTGGGAGGTGTTCTCGTCGCCCACCACCCCCAAAAGGAGAGCATCGCGCCACACTGTCAGGCCGGGCATCCGCGCCGCGGGGTTGGGTTTGCCCAGCCATTCCGCCTGAGCCTTGCGCGGGTCCAGCCGGTAGAGAGCACCGCCTGTACTGCCGATGTAGAGGTATCCATCGCCCCCGTTGATCATGACGTCCACCGGTCCGGCTCCGGGATACATGCGGTTGGCGTCCCGCTCCGCGCCCGGCAGGCGATTGCGCGTCCAGTTGATGGTCCTTGTAGTCGGGTCATACGAGAAGAGGTAATGCTGGGTATTGTGCCATGTACCCCAGAAGCGGCCGGCATCATCAAGGGCGCTGATGTGGGTGATACTGCCGATGTAGTCATAGTCCTCCACGACGCCCGTATCCAGGTGGTAAACAAAGAACTTGAAGACCGGGTAGGTCAGACCGTAAATGAGCCGGCGCTCGGCATCCAGCGTGATAGTCTGAATGTAGTCATACCGGCAGGGAATAGCGAGTTTTTCTATCTGCCTCGTCCGTGGGGCAAGGCGGAAGATTGCTCCACCGGGTGCCTCGCGTCGGCGGCTGACGTCGTGCAGACAGGCCGTCGCGCCGTAGATGCTGCCGTCACGTGCCGCCGCCAGCGAGCGGTGCACCTTGACCTCAAATTTCTCGGCCACCGCCCGGTAGCCGAGGCTTCGGAACTTCTTGGTCTCCGGATCAAATGCGTGGAGGATATCGCCGTTGTAGGCAGTGATCCCGCAGTAAACAATGCCCTCATCCGGCACAGCGAGGAGACAGGTGAAGGCCACATAGTTCTCTCGCATCTCCGGCGAGATGCCGTCGGCCGACCGGTCATCGACGATGACCTTTTCCTTATTGTAGTCGCGGAGTATGTGGTACCGAACGTTCTTCACTCTCATGCCAGCACTCCCAGGCAACATAGGACAGAAACCATGTGCACGTATAATAGCACAAAGGACGGCCTCGTGTAAGAGTACGCAGGCCTCATGCCCGTCGGCGACCCTAACCCCAGTCGTCGGGCGGACGACCCACAGGTCGGCTGCCGCGAAACACCCGTGCGGGCGCACGGAGATACGCCTGCTGGCGACGCTTCTCGGCAATGGTGCGTGCGACGTAAATAGGCCGCCCTTCCGGCGTGCGGCCCGCATAAAACATGGCCGCCGCCATTGTCATGGGCAGCGGAATAAAGTCCTGCACCTGGTGCGTGACCAGGCGTGTTCGGCGTATGTACGCACGCAACTGGCGCATATCTGCTTCCGTGCATCCAGGAAAACTGGAGATAAAGTAGGGCACAAGGTAAAGTTCCTTACCGGCCTCGCTCGCGTATCGATGGAAGGCCGCGCGGAACTTCTCAAACACTGAATGCGGCGGACGAGCCATGAGGCAGAGGACGTGTTCTACGACATGTTCAGGCGCGACACTTAGATGGCCGCCAGTGTGATGTGTCACCAGCGTGCGCAGGTAATCACCCTGGAGCAGTGCCAGGTCGTAACGCACCCCCGAGGCGATGAAAGCGTGGCGGACGGAGGGCGACTCGCGCACAGCCCGCAACATCTTCAGCAGCGGTCTCGCGTCCGTGCGCAGGATACGGCAGATGCGTGGAAAGAGACAACTGGGGCGACGACAACGTCTACAGACCTCCGGGTTCGCCCCACCAGTCCCGTACATGTTCGCCGTCGGGCCACCGAGGTCGCTGATGGTGCCGCGGAATGCGGCCATGGCGGCGAGACTTTCAATCTCGCGCAAGATAGAGCCGATGCTCCGCGACTGAATTACCTTGCCCTGATGCACACCCAACGTGCAATAGGTGCAGCCACCATAGCAGCCGCGCTGTACGGTCAGCGACCAACGCACCGGCTCAAGCGCAGGCACTGGTTCACGGTATGACCAGTGTTCACGCCGCTGAAAAGGCAACTCATAAAGTGAGTCAAACTCGGAAGTGGTCAGCGGCGGCTGTGGCGGCGTAGCGATGACCAGCCTGTCTTCATCAGCCTGAACCAGGTAACGCCGCGAATACGGGTTGACATGTAACAGGGCCAGCCGGGTAGCCTCCAGGAGTTTCACCGCGTCCTTTTCAATTTCCTCGCGGCTCGGCAGCCAGACGCAGCGCGCCGGTTGCGGAAGATCGCGCTCGGTGCCAACGAACACCGTCCCTGGAATATAGCGAAGCGCGCGCGCCGTCTTTGTCTGACTAAGACGGCGCGCAATAGCGAGGATGGCGCGCTCGCCCATGCCGTAAACCAGAAGGTCCGCACCGCTGTCCAGAAGGATGGAACTGCGGACGCGATCATCCCAATAGTCGTAATGGGCGAAGCGGCGGAGGCTGGCCTCAATGCCGCCGATGACAATCGGGGTATCGGGGAAGACACGGCGAGCAAGATTGGTGTAAACGATCGTGGCACGGCGGGGGCGCAGGTCGTTCCGTCCACCGGGGCTGTAGGCATCCCTGGTCCTGCGCTTCTTGTTAGCGGTGTACAGGTTCAGCATGGAATCAAGCGCCCCGGCGCAGATGCCGACAAAGAGCCGCGGCGCGCCGAGCACCGCGAGACTCTCCGGGTTGCGCCAGTTCGGCTGCGCAATAATGCCGACGCGGTAACCCCTGGCCTCTAGGAATCTTCCCAGCAGGGCTGCAGCGAAGGACGGGTGGTCAACATAGGCGTCGCCCGTAATCAGGAGTATATCCAGCGCATCCCACCCCCGCGCCACCATTTCCGCTCTGGTCATGGGCAGAAAACAGTGGAGCAGATCACGATCCGGCTGGGACATCGGCACGGCTCCGGATAGAGAGGAAAGGGTGCCGCCTCTTCAACCTTGTGCCGCAGCGCCCGAGCAACCACACAAAAAACAGCGCCCGCCGTGCCCCCCGGGCAGCTCAGGATGTTACTGACGCCGCCGGCACCGCGGCACCGTCGCTCGTGCGCAGATCGGCACCGAGCCGCCGCAGGGCGCCAATATGGCGCGCACCGATGCGCACTTCAAATCGCACCTCGGACTCCGAGTAGGCGCGCTCCAGGACCTCCGCATGTTCGTTGAGATATGCCTGAAGGCTACCGTTGGCCGGTGTCATGCGCACGGAGAGACGCAACGAGCGTGAATCCAAAAAAGCACGCACCTTAGCATCCAGAAGGTCCAGGCCGGCACCGGTCCGCGCCGAGATAAACAACATGTCCGGATAGAGTCGCCTGAGGAGCGGAATCGCACTCTCCTGCCATGGCAGGTCTGCCTTGTTCAAGACGAGAATGGTCGGATGGCGGTCACAACCGATTTCCTTGAGAACGCCGGCCACCGCCTGCACCTGACGCTCCAGCGTTGGGGCACTGATGTCGGCGACATGCAGAAGCAGGTCGGCCTGCCGGGCCTCCTCCAGCGTAGCATGGAAAGAGGCCACGAGGTGGTGGGGGAGATTGCGCACGAAGCCAACGGTGTCGCTGAGCAAGACCCGACGGCCATCGCTCAATCGCCAGCGACGTGTACGGGTATCCAGTGTCACGAAGAGTTTATCTTCCACGCGTGCATCAGCGCCAGTAAGCGCATTCAAGAGCGTGGATTTGCCGGCGTTGGTGTAGCCAACGAGCGAGACGTTGACCTCGTCGCCACGCGCCCGCACCGTCTGTTCCCGACGGGCGATGATTTCCGCCAAGCGGCGCCTGAGGTCCCCTATCCGGTTGTGCACCAGGCGACGGTCGGTCTCCAACTGTCGCTCGCCCGGCCCGCGCGTCCCGATGCCGCCCTCGTACCGGGAGAGGTGTGTCCACATCCGCCGCAGCCGCGGGTAGGTGTACTCCAGTTGCGCCAGTTCTACCTGGAGTTTCGCCGCATGAGAACGGGCATGCAGTGCGAAGATGTGGAGGATGACCTCGGTGCGATCAACCACCTTCGCCTGTATCTCGCGCTCAAGGTTGCGCACTTGAGCCGGGCTGAGGTCGTCGTCAAAGATGACCACGTCAGCCTTCTTTTCCCGAACGAGGTTCTTGATTTCCTCCACCTTGCCCCTGCCCACGAAGTAGGTGGCGTCGGGACGCTCGCGCCGCTGCATCGTGATGCCCACGACCTCCGCCCCAGCCGTCTCGCTTAGGCGGCGCAGTTCCTCAAGGTTCTCCTCTTCCTCCCGGCTGCCATTGAGCGCGACGCCCACAAGGATGGCGCGCTCGCGATAAACCGAAAGGCGCATGCGCTCCGGGGTCATCTGTCCGCCGTACTTCTCCTTTTTCCCGACCTAAAACCCGACCGCGTCCAATCTAATTATCGCATCCACCGTCATGCCCTGCAAGTGGCGCTTATCTTCCTTGCATATAGTCCCGGCGTCCACACGGCAGCCTCACTCCAGTTCAGGCATGCGCTTTACTTTTAGCCGCGGGCGTGGTAGAGAGGATGCTGTAGAATCCCGCAGGATGAGGCGGAGCGTGTGATACGATGGCCAAAGCGCGTACGATCTTCGTGTGTCAGGAGTGCGGGCACGAGACGCCCCGATGGGCCGGGCGCTGCCCAGGCTGTAGCGCGTGGAACACACTGATTGAGGAACGACAGGCCACCCGTCTTGGCTCCGACCGCGGACGCGCGATGAGCACCGAGCCGGCAGAGGCAGTGCCCATATCGGAAATTGAGGCGGTGGCGGCCGCACGACAGGAAACCCACATTGCCGAACTGGACCGCATTCTCGGCGGGGGCGTTGTCCAAGGATCGGCGGTGCTCATCGGCGGCGACCCGGGCATCGGCAAGTCCACATTGCTCCTTCAGGCTGCCCACCGCATGGCCGTGTGCGGAGCTACAGTCCTCTATATCAGCGCCGAGGAATCCACGCTTCAGGCGCGACTGCGCGCTGAGAGACTTGGAGCTCTCTGCAACCGCGTCCTCCTTCTGGCGGCCAACGACCTAGACCAGATTTTGCAACAAGTTGAGAAGCACAGGCCGGCTCTGGCGGTGATTGACAGTATCCAAGCGGTGTACACTCAGGAGATACCAGCCGCCCCGGGGAGCGTAACACAGGTGCGCGAGTGCGCCGCTCGACTAGTCTATCAGGCCAAGCGCACCGGCGTTCCAGTTATTCTCGTCGGCCACGTGACCAAGGACGGAATCATCGCCGGCCCGCGTCTCCTGGAGCACATGGTAGACGCGGTGCTCTACTTTGAGGGCGACCGCTTCCACTGCTTACGAATCCTGCGCGCGGTGAAGAATCGTTTTGGTTCCACCAACGAGGTGGGGGTCTTTGAGATGCGCCGCGAAGGGCTGGTCGAGGTGCCCAACCCTTCGGGCCTATTCCTCGGCGAGCGGGCGGCGGAGATTTCCGGCTCGGCAGTAGTGCCGGCAGTTGAGGGCACACGCCCCATCCTCATCGAGGTCCAGGCGCTATTGAGTGAGGCCCATTACGGCAGCCCGGAGCGGCGCGTCTCCGGCGCCGACTACCAGCGCGTCTGTATGCTGCTCGCCGTCTTGCAGCAGCGCGCCGGACTGGCCGTCGGCAACCAGAACGTGTTCGTCAACGTCGCCGGCGGGATGCAGCTGGATGAGCCGGCTGCGGACCTGGGGCTGGCGGTGGCGATGGCGTCCAGTTTTCAGCGCTTCGTCGTGCCCGCCGACGTGGTGCTGGCCGCAGAAGTTGGATTGGGTGGCGAGTTACGCGCGGTAACGCACATGGAGGCGCGCCTGCGCGAGGCCGCGCGGCTGGGCTTCCGGCGCGCCCTCATTGCCTATGGCAATCGCGCCGGGTATGACCTACCTCCACCTTTTCAGGTGGTGCCGCTGAAGACGCTTCGTCAGGCACTGGAGGTAGTGCAATAACACCACCGGACGTTCACGCTCTGGCCATCGGCGACTTGTAAATGGCAGAATTGCCCAAAGGCAGGGCAAGGGTCAGAGTGTGCCTCGGTTATAACGAAGCAACCCGCGCAACCAATGATGTCAGTTGCTGTGATACTCTCCGTCCCGCCTCCATCAGGATGTCCGACGCTTGCGGGCAGGAGACCTGCGTCTGTTCGGCAAGGGCCAGCCTCCGCACGGTTTGTCGCGGGCCCGATCCACAGTGTAAAATAATTGTTGATGTGACCATCCGCCGATATGAGAGTGCAGCAGAGTGGCGGATGTGTCTGGAAGGCGAAAGGCTACCCTCGTGGCCCAGAACGGCGGCAAAACCAGATTTGAGCTGCTCGAGCACACTGCCGACGTACTCCTGCGTGCACACGGAAAGAGTCTGGGCGAACTCTTTGAGAACGCGGCGCTGGCTATTGCCTCCCTAATCGGTGAGCCGCAGCAGGCGCAACCGCGCGAGGAGCGCGTGGTGGAACTCCATGCTGAGGATTTGCCCTCGCTTCTCGTGGCATGGCTGAACGAACTCCTCTTCCTCTTCGAGACTGTGGAGTTCTTCGGCTGTGAGTTTAAGTGCGAGGTGGAAGGCACAGGGCTGCGGGCACAGGTTCGGGGTGAGCGTTTCAACCCCGCCGTTCATGGGTTCAAAACCGAAATCAAGGCGGTCACCCGCCACCAACTGCGCATCTCGCAAGACGGGCACGGGTGGACCGCAACTGTGCTCTTGGATATATGAGGCTTTTTCTGCCGCCCAATTAATGCGGCCTAGAGCGGAGTGAGAAATGGGCGAGGAAAGCGGGAATGGCGGTCGGGCGTGGACCGGCCCGCTTGAACCAGCAGGTGAGTGCAAATATCGCATCCCCAAGTCCTACAAGCCCGGAATGCGGGTGGATGGCATCATCTACGCCGACGAGGCGCTGCTGCCCGGCGTGATGGCCGACCAGGCACCAGAACAGGTGGCGAATGTTGCCTTCCTGCCTGGCATTCAGAAGGCGTCGCTGGCGATGCCGGACATCCACTGGGGTTACGGCTTCTGCATAGGCGGGGTGGCAGCTACCGACCCCGAGGCAGGAGGCGTAGTCTCGCCTGGAGGCGTCGGCTACGACATCAACTGCGGCGTGCGCTTGATTCGCACTAACCTCACCGTGGAGCGCGTGAAGCCGGTAATCCACGACCTGGTCCGCACACTCTTCGGCACGATCCCCTGCGGCGTCGGCAGCACCGGTAAGACCTTCTTCTCGCCTCAGGAGGAACGCGAGATATGCGCCAAGGGAGCGCGCTACGTGGTTGAGCGCGGCTTCGGCCGGCCTGAGGACCTGACTTACACCGAAGCCAACGGCTGCCTAGCAGACGCCGACCCGGACCGCATCAGCCACCGTGCCTACGAGCGTGGACGCGGTCAGTGCGGTACGCTCGGCAGCGGCAATCATTTTGTTGAGGTCCAGGTCGTTGAGGAAATCTATGATGCGGTGGCGGCGCGCGCGTTCGGCCTGGAGAAGGGACAGGTAACGGTGATGATCCACAGCGGCAGTCGCGGCCTCGGCCATCAGGTCTGCGATGACTTCATCAATTCCCTGCGTAATTGCCCGAAGAAATATGGCATCACTCTGCCTGACCCGCAACTGGTGTGCGCGCCGGTGAAGTCACCAGAGGGACAAGCCTACCTCGGCGCAATGCGCGGTGCTGCCAACTACGCCTGGGCCAACCGCCAGATTCTCCTACACCTTGTGCGGAAGGCGTTCGCCACTACCTTTCGCAGCGCGGAAAAGGACCTGGAACTCGACCTTATCTACGATGTGGCCCACAACATCGCCAAACTGGAAACACACGTGGTGGACGGGGAGCCAAAACTTCTCTGCGTGCATCGCAAGGGAGCGACGCGCGCCTTTCCGCCTGGCCACCCCGAGCTGCCAGAGGCTTACCGCGCCATCGGCCAGCCGGTGATCATCCCCGGCGATATGGGGCGTGCCTCCTACCTCCTCGTCGGTCGCGCTGCCGCCATGGCGGAGACCTTTGGCAGCACCTGCCATGGTGCCGGGCGGCGCATGTCGCGCCATGCTGCCATCAAGTCAGCGCGGGGTCGCTCCATCAAAGACGAGTTGCTGGCGCGGGGCGTGGTGGCGCTCGCGCGAGGCCGCAGCGGTCTGGAAGAGGAACAACCTGAGGCCTATAAGGACGTCAACGAAGTGGTGGAAGTCGTGCACCGTGCCGGCCTCTCAGCCAAGGTGGCCCGCATGCGTCCCATCGGCGTCATCAAGGGCTGAATCCAAGGTGGTCTTTGGCCCGGAACATAGAGCCGACAATACGGTTTCGCTCTCTTCGGCGTCCGGCAGTCCAGTCTTTTCGTTTCCACACGCCCCGGGCGCATTGAAATCGGGAGTTTCCGTCTGCTATCCGGTCTCGTTGACCAGTCGGCGCACATCCTGCTAGAATCTCCGTCGCGCTGTTCAGTCCTAAGTTGTGGTCAAACAACAGGGTCGGTCAATATGGCCGAGGTTGTTCGCGAGATTGACGCATTGCGCGCGGTTGTCAGGCGCGCCCGTCAGCAAGGTCAAGTGATCGGCTTTGTGCCCACAATGGGCGCACTGCACGAGGGCCACCTCAGCCTCATCCGCACTGCACGCCGCGAGACCGGATTCGTCGTGGTGTCCATTTTCGTCAACCCGACACAGTTCGGACCCGGTGAAGACTATGAGCGTTACCCGCGGATGCTGGACCAGGACGTGCCCGCGGCAGAGTCCGCCGGGGCTGATCTCATCTTTGCCCCTACTGTGGAGGCGCTCTACCCGCCAGGCTCGGTCACCTACGTTGTTCAGGACCGCCTCACGGAAAGGCTCTGCGGCCTCTCGCGTCCGACGCACTTCCACGGCGTCTGCACCATCGTGGCCAAACTCTTCCATCTGGTGCAGCCTGACATCGCCTACTTCGGACAGAAGGACTATCAGCAGTCAGTCATCATCCGACGGATGGTGGTGGACCTCAACTTTCCCGTGGAAATACGCGTGTGCCCCACGGTGCGCGAGCCCGACGGTCTGGCGATGAGTTCACGGAACCGGTATCTGACGCCGGCGGAACGTGCCCAGGCTGTTTGCCTATACCGCGCCCTCAAGCGGGCGGAGGCATTGGTGCATGGGGGGGAACGACGTGCCCATGTCATTCAGGCGGCGATGCAGGACGAGATTGCACAGGCACCTCTGGCGCGCGCGGAATATGTAGCACTCGTGCACCCAGACACCCTTGAGGATGTGCAGGAAGTTACGGAGGGCACGGTGGCGGCGCTGGCGGTACGCTTTCCGAGTGCGCGCCTGATAGACAATCTCATCCTGCGGGCACCGGCGGCCACAGCCAGTGGCCAAGGAAAATAAACCTATGCGCAGCGTCCTCTTTCGCATACCACTGCCATTCACCGGATACGGCATCCCCATCTACGCCTACGGGCTGATGGTGATGATAGGGTTCATAACCGCCATCTACGCGGCGCGCTGGCGGGCCCGACAGGTGGGCATCGCCAGCGAGGCAATTCTGGACATGGGACTGATCGCGGTCTGTGCGGGCATCTTGGGCGCACGCTTGTTCCACGTCATTGAGAACGCGGCCGACTATTTTCGCGGGGATGAATCACCAGTCCTCAAGATTCTTGCCATCAATCGCGGCGGATTGGTCTGGTATGGGGGCTTTCTTGCCGCAGCCGCAGCCATTTTCATCTTTCTGCGCCGCAAGAAACTGCCATTTCTGCGCACGCTTGACATAATCGCTCCCTCAGTAGTGCTTGGTCTGGGTTTCGGGCGCATCGGCTGCTTCCTCAACGGCTGCTGTTACGGCAAGCCAACATCCCTGCCCTGGGGAGTGGTCTTCCCCGCAGGGGCACTTCCATACCACGGCGACCCTGCCAAACCCTGGACCTATTTTGCCGAGGGCACGCGACTCCACCCGACGCAGTTGTACATGTCGTTAAGCGCCTTCGCCCTTTTTGGCATTCTCTCCTATATTTTTGCCCACCGTCGCCGCGAAGGAGAGGTGACGTTCTGGCTCCTTTTCCTCTATCCGATCGCCCGCTTTCTCAATGAGATGCTGCGCGGCGATACGCGGCCCGACCCACGCCTGGGTGGACTGAGTATCTCACAGAAGGTCAGCATTCTGGTCTTCTGCGGTGCGATCCTCTATGGCATCTGGGTGTGGTTATGCGCCCCGCGCACCGCCGCACCCGCGAAAACGACCAGTGAAACCACAAGACAAAACCTCTCCCGCGGCCCCGACAGGACCAGGCGTCATCACCAGGACGAGTCGTAACTGCCGCAGCAAGAGGGACTATCGCTACCAGTGAAGAACCTCGTGCCCTAACTGCTGTCCTTGCGTCGTCCTCTACGTATCTTGCGGAAAACGGGCAAGGCACCAATGAAACCATCCCCCCACCGGTAACCCCAAGCGCTCAGCGTAAGGAACCGCCTTAGGGGTGGCCAATCTCAAAAAGGACGGGGGCGCTATCACGGCTGTCGGTGTCATGTGATAGGATAAAAGAGGGTGCATAATGACTAGAACACTAATTTCAACGGGGTTGCCAGGCACTGGCGATGGTGGGCTGTTTACGGAACTCGCAAGACGAGTCCGCAGCGGTCGCCAGGATTTTCTTCTTTTGGTGCCCACGCGGCGCATGGCGCGACGGTTTGAAATGGACCTCCTGGAAGCTGGCGTACGTTGCTTTGTACGCCCGCGCGTCCAGACGCTCAACGATTTTGCCATCGCCGCCGCCCAGTCCCTTTTTCCTGAGCGACTCTGCCTGCGCGATACGGATCGCATGGCTTTCCTGGCAGCGCTTCTCACCGACCGAAGCCTGCCTTGGCGTGTTGTCGGTGGGGGGTCCGCTGATTTCCCCGGCACGATTCGTGCCGTTGGCGACACTATCGCCAGACTCCGCAGCGCCCGTATATCGCCGGATACATATCTAGCCCTGGCCTCCTTAGACGACGACAACAAGGCGCACGACATCGCCCTCGCTTACCGCCGCTACGTGGCCTTCCTGGCGAGTGAGCAACTGCTGGACACGGAGGAGGCCTTCCGACTGACGGCAGAAGCCAGTCCCGCCGCGCTGGCGGCAGGCCCACTACACGGCGTGACTCTCCTCTGCCTATTGGGCTTCTACGACTTAACGGCGAGCGAGGCACTCATGGTGAGTCGGCTCGTGGAAATTGTGCCGGAAGTCCGCGTTGTGGTTGACTATGAGCCGACACGAGTGAACATCTTCGCCCCGACCGCACGGTTCCTAGAACTCTTTCCCGGGGCAAAGCATAAGAACCGTCCGGCCCCGCCTTGGCCCTTGCCTGGCCGCCTCTTCGGCCCTGTCGCCGGTCACTATCCCTCCAATGGCCGGGTCGTACTCCTGGAAGCGGATGTGCGCACGGACGAAGTGGAGGCTGTCGCGGCGGAGATCAAGCGCCTCGCCCAAATCGAGAATGTCCCACTCCGCGATATCGGTGTTACTTTTGGCAACGTCGAGATTTATGCGCCGTTGGTGCGCGAGACATTTCCGCGCTTCGGCATAGAGTTCAACTTTGCCCACGGCTTCTACCTCAATCGCTCTCCCGTAGTGGCGGCAGCATTCAACTTGATCCAGGCGGTCCTCAGCAATTATCACCGCCGTGCAGTTATTGCGTTGCTGCAATCGCCCTACGTCCGATTTGAGCGGGATGGCAGACGTCTGGACCCTGAGGCACTGGACACCGCCGCGAGGGAAGCGGGGATTGTGGACCGGCGCGAAACTTGGGCGGAACGACTGCGCCAACGTGGAGAAGCCCTGCGCCGGACCGCAGATGCGATTGCCCGCGGGCAGGGAGCGTTACCCGAAGGCGAGGATTGCGCCCGTGCGGCAGAACAGTGGCGCAAAAGTGCTGCCCAATACGATCGCATGGCCGATGACGTCGCCGCGATGCTCGGAGAACTCGCGCTGCTGGAAGCGCCTGGTAGTCTGGACGATTTCTGCGCGCGCCTGCAACGACTGATGGCTGTGTTTCACATCCCGGAGTTGGTGGTTCCGGAAACTCCCGCTGAACTGCCACTGGTGGAGATTGAAAAGGACCTGCGCGCCCTGCGCCGGTTTGAGGGGTTGCTCAACGAACTTGTGGAGGCGCAGCGGCTGGTGAGAGGAACGACAGCACTTGACCTCGCCACTTTTGCCAACTTCTTGCGGGCGGTCGTCGGACAGGAAATGTACCAAGTGCGAACCTTTGATGACGCCGGCGTGCAGATTTTGAGCATTACCGAGACGCGTGGACTCCGATTTCGGCACCTTTTCATTCTGGGTATGCTGCAGGGTGAATTCCCAGCTCTGCGTCAGTCGCACACCTTCATTCCAGAGGAAACTACGGCACGGGTCGGCCTTGGTGTGCGCGAACGTGACCTCTGCGAGGAACGCTACCACTTCCTACGTCTCCTTTGCGCAGCCGAGGCGCGCGTGGTGCTGTCTTGGCCAAAGAGTGAGGAGGGCCAGCCATTGGTGCGGTCGCCGTTTCTGGACCTCCTGGAAAGCGACTGCGGCCCGTTGCCGCAACTAGTGGTGCCGGACAGGCGTTGTTCGCGCGACCAAGTTATTCGCTGGGCAGGCGAAAGACTGGCGTCGCCGGCCGGCGAGGAGGCGGCGCTCGTCGCGGCAATGCTCCGGGCGAATGCTGACTTCTGGCAGCCGATCGTGCTCAACACCAGAACTGACGCAGTGCGGGTACACGGCGAGAGGTCCCCGTATGCAGGCTACTTGCTGAGTAAAGCCGCACAAGCAACAGTAGCAACACATTTTGGTCCGCGGCATTGCTTCTCTGTCTCGCAATTTGACCGCTACGGACACTGTCCCTTCTCCTTTTTCGCGGCGGAGGCCGTCGGGCTGGAACCACTCGAAGAGCCGGAGGAGGAAATCAGTCCGCTCACGCGCGGCAGTATCGTGCACGAACTCCTGCGCTGGTTCTACACCGAGCGGCGACGACAGGGCAAAGGCCGACCAACGCCAGCGGATGTAGCCGAGGCACGCGAGGCGCTGTGTCGTCGCGCTCGTGAACTATATGGCGAACTGCCATTCCAAGACGTATTTCAACAGAAGGAACTGGAACGCGTCATCCGTGAGGATGGCCTGGTGGATGCCTTCCTGAGAGAGGAGGTGAAACAGGCGGCCCCGTTATGCACCCAACCGCGCTTTTTTGAGTTTGCCTTCGGCGGCACATCACGGATGGGCGCAGTAGACCCAGAGAGTCAGGGGCCACCGTTAGCGCTGAGTCCGGACGTGCGCGTGGTCGGGAAGATAGACCGCGTGGACCTGGACGCGTCGCGGCGTGCAGTAGTTCTGGACTACAAGACCGGATCAACTTCAGGCTTTTCAAAACTGGCCGACATTCTCGCGGGCCGCGGGTTCCAACTGCCACTTTACCTGCTGGCCGTGCGCACGGCTCTCGGCGCGCAGCCGGTAGCCGGCGTCTACTATCACGTGCGCAACAGGTTTGAGTGCGGGCAACGCGTGGTCATCGCCCGCGCGGAATGCAATGGCCAGCACTACCCAAAATTGAACGCAAATGCTCACGCCCTGCTCCCTGGCAAAGGGTACGAGGGCACGCTTGACGACCTTCTTGAGGACGTGCGCAAGCGCGCGCTGGATTACGCTGACCGCATCCGCCGAGGCGAGTTTCCTCCTCTGGGACATATGACTGATGCGGACAAGTGTGCACGCTGCGAATTTCGCCTTATCTGCCGGGCAAGCGAATGCGAGCAAAGTAACCTGAATACCTGAGGAGTTGGGCATGGGGCCACAACAAGGCGCAGCACAAATGCCGCTGCTGACGCCGGAACAGGAGGCCTGCTTAGCCATTGACCGGCACCAGGTAGTGGTTGCCGGTCCCGGCTCAGGAAAAACGCGCGTCCTAGTGGAGCGATACCTGCGCATCCTTCAGCAGGAAAATGTGGGAGTTGAGACCATCCTCGCCATTACGTTCACCCGTAAGGCGGCGGCCGAGATGTTAGAGCGCGTCCGCGACGGCGTGCATGCGCTGGCACAGGCACAGCCGGAGAATATGCGCTGGCGACAGTTGCGCGAGGATTTGGCGCACGCCCGTATTGGCACGATCCACTCCTTTTGCGAGCGACTCCTGCGCGAGTTTCCCCTGGAGGCCGGTGTGGACCCGGACTTCACTGTCAGCGACGAGGTGGAAGAGGCAGACCGGCAGGCGGAGGCGGTGGAACGCACCCTCCACGACATAGCCCACGCACATGCAGGCGAGGAATTTGCGGCCTTGGACCGGCTCCTAGACGTCTACGACAGGCATGACCTGCAGGAAATGCTGGAAACCCTGCTGCGCAATCGCCGCATTGTCCACCCTTTTCTGATGCGGGCAGCGCAGTTGGGCCCCGCTGGCCTTCTAGCGGAGATGGAGAATGAGCACCTGCGCTCCCAGGAATCTGCAGTGCGCCAAATCCTCAATCCGGAACTGGTCAAGACTGCAAAACAACTGCTCAAATACAAGCCAACGAACTTGTCCGACGAGGGCTACAAGCGGGTCAGTAGCGTCCGCCATCATATTGAGAGGCTCTCCTGTTCGTTGCCGACGCGCGAGGCACAAGAAATCCTGGTGGCTCTGCGAGCCACCTTCAGCAATAGCAACGGGACACCATGTGATAAGTCGTGGCCAGGCAAGCAGAGTAACTGGGACCCACCGGAGATCTGCAGCGAATTCAAGCAGCTCTGCCTTGAGGTGGCTTCCATGCTCTTCCCGAAAGATGTGAAATTAGAGGCACCATTAAACGCGCTTGACCGCCAGTCTGCACAGATTCTGTGCGATCTGGCCCTGCTTTTCCAGCACGCCAAAGAAGCACTCTGGAACAGCCAGGGGGCGGGAAGACGCCTGACATTTGACGACCTGGAAGACCGGGCACGCTATCTGCTCTGTGAATCGCCTGCGCGCGACCGAGTCCTGAGCACGCTGCACCGCCGTTTCCGGCACATCCTCGTGGATGAGTTCCAGGACACCAGCGACATCCAGTGGGAGATATTGCAGGCGCTGTGGGGCGAGCCTGAAGCGCCTGGATCTCCGCGCCTGTTCGTGGTGGGCGACCCTAGGCAAGCCATCTACGGCTTTCGCGGGGCAGATGTACGTGTGATGCAACGGGCCTGTAAAATCCAGCACTTGGAACCACGCACGTTGTCAGAAAACTGCCGCAGCCTTTCTGTTCTGATGGACTGGCAGAACTATCTCTTCCCGCGCCTGATGACCAGCACCACCGCGGAGTTCGAAGTGACCTGCGAACCGATGCGCGGCAAACGAAAGCCACCGGAGCACCCACCGGGTCGGCTGGAAATCCTCCTGGCGCAACCGCATGCGGACGCGCAACCGAGCAAGGAGACGCCAATGGACCCGCTCGCGCTGGAGGCACACATGCTGGCGGCGAAAATTGTTGAAATTGTCCAGCACGGCAGCGAGCACCGTGTATATCGCAAGCACGACTTCGACCTCAAGCCGCTGGGACAGTATTGTGCGGCAAGCTGGGGTGATATCGCCATTCTACTTCGCCGTCGCACCCATCTGTCTGTCTACGAAGCGGCTTTACGCACCCGCGGCATTCCGTACGTGGTTTACAAGGGCGTCGGTTTCTTCCAGCGACAAGAGGTGGTGGACTGTTACAATCTTCTGCGCTTCCTGGTAGCCCAGAGCGACGACATTGCTCTGGCAGGAGTACTACGCTCACCGCTCATCGGCCTCTCCGACGAAGGGCTATATCGCCTGGGCCGTGGCCGTGCCGGCACCCTCTGGGAGGCAGTGCTCCGCGTGCATGAAGACGAGGTTTTTTCTCCCGCGGACAGCGCTGCGCTGGCGCGGGCACGAGCCCTTCTGCCGCGCTGGCAACGGCTGACCGACCGGGTGAGTGCCACTGACCTCCTGCGTGAAATCTTTGACGACACCGGCTTTATGGCGGTAATTCGCCGGGGGCGACAGGGCAAACAGCGTGTAGCCAACGTGGACAAACTCCTGGGAATCATTCGCCGTGTTGAAAATGAGGGTCTGACGCCGCTTCCGGCACTCGTCCAACACCTCCAGAGGTTGTACGACAGAGAGGTGGACGAAGGCTTGGCGCAACTTGAACTGGAGGGCACCGATGCAGTCAAGATTCTCACTGTGCACGCGGCAAAAGGCCTTGAGTTTCCCATCGTTTTTCTCCCCGACCTGACACGTGAATTCGGCCGGGACGAGCCCGATAAGTTGATTCTGGATGCGGACCTTGGGGTTGCTGTCCGCCTGCCCGATACCGAGAGCCGCAGGTATAAGCCAACTGCGCTTTACCAGCGCATTCAGGCGCTCAAGCGCGCCAAGGAGATTGCGGAAGAAAAGCGCCTGCTGTATGTGGCGGTAACTCGTGCCCGTGATGAACTGTACCTGGTGGTACGGGCGAAAGAAAAGCGTGAGCATAACCCATCGTGGTCAGCCTGGCTACAACAAACGCTCGCGCTGGACAAAGCGGCAACCACTGGAGAGGTAACAGTACAACACGAAGGCCGTCTCCTGCGCGCACCGCTGTGCACAGCGCTCGCACAGATTGCCACGCCGCCGCCCGCAAGTGCACCTGTGCAGCCGTTGTACGAAGTCATTGAGCAGGTTGTCCCTGCCGAGTCAGTCCTCGGTGAATTGCGCAGCCGTCTTGAATTTTGCCACGAATTCCGCCAATACCCACTCTTCCCCGTGACTGCGCTCGTGGATTATCACCGCTGCCCAGCATACTTTTACCTGACCTATGTGGCCGGACTTCCGGAGCATGTGGTGACAATGAGGCCGATTTCGGGGCAGAGAGCATCAGCGAGTGATGCCGCCCGTCACCAGGATATGCTCATCGGCACGCTAGTGCACGAGTTGCTGATGCAGTTCGACGACCTTGCGAACCTCTCCCCTGCTGCTATCCGACGTCGCGTGGAGGCTGCTGCACGCCGTCAAGATGAAGCGGGATTTTCTGATAAAGTGGCCGCACAGGTTACACAGATAGTCTCAAACTTCCGGCAGACGGCGCTGTATCGCGAGTTGCAATGTGCCCCGGAGCGCCATTTTGAACTGCCGTTTGTGCTGCGCCTGCAGGAGGGCGTGCTCACTGGGCAGATAGATGCGGTCTATCGGCGCGGGGGTCGCTGGCGTGTGCTGGATTACAAGACCACGCGCATGACCGGGGACAAGTCCAAGTTTGTCGCGCTCTACCGCCCGCAGATGGAGGCCTATGCCCTTGCCGTGGCCAACCTCTTGGCCGGCGCGGACGGCGTGGAGGTCTGCCTGTATCTGCCGAACACGCAAGAGGAGATTCAAATGACATTCCCACCATCGGGATTGTCAGAGATTGAGTCGCGGCTCAACGAGCAGTTGCGGACAATGCGCGATCTATCGCCAGCGAGTTTCGCCCCTGGCCGGCCACAAGGCTGCAATGATTGCCCATTCTTCCCGCGACTGTGCCACCCTACGGAAGGGCCGCGCGTGGACGCGCGCTGGCGCGCCATTGCTCCTGCTGCTCAAGATTTCAATTTGTTGCCGTCACGGGCGTAGCACTGGATATCCATCTGCTCCCGGGAAACTGTGGGGTCAGCCAGAACCTCAATCTCGGCGTTAGCACTTTCCGCCAAATGAAGGAGTTCGGCACGCTTGGCATTCTGCACGTAGTTGGCCGCGTGCGGGTGCAGCCTCACCTCCACCTGTCCAACGTTCCCCGCCTGGAGGCGGGCACGTAAGGCACGCAGGAGGTCAAGACCAATGGACTCCGGGCTTTTCACCTTGCCGCTGCCATGGCACTCCGGGCAGGGCTCAAAGGCGGTACTCTGGAGGCTTGGCCGCATGCGCTGGCGGGTCATTTCAATGAGGCCGAAGCGGGACATGCGCAGCATCTTGGTGCGGGCCCGGTCGGAGCGCATGCCTTCCCACAGCGCACGCTCAACCGCGTGGCGATGTTCCTCCTTCTCCATGTCAATAAAGTCCACGATGATGATACCGCCGAGATCGCGCAGGCGGATCTGCCGCGCTATCTCCCGCGCTGCCTCCAGATTGGTGCGAAAGGCGGTTTCCTCTGCATTGCTTTCGCGCGTGTACCTGCCAGAATTGACATCAATTGCCACCAACGCCTCAGTTTGCTCAATAACGATGCTTCCTCCGCTGGGCAGCGGCACCCGGCGCTCGTGTGCCTTCTGAATCTGTTCCTCAATGCCGAATCGGTGGAAGAGAGGTTCACGCTCCCGGTAGAGTTTCACCGCCTTCCGCTGCCGTGGCATCGTGACGCGCATAAACTCAAGGACCTTCCGATACTCCTCCTCGTCATCAATCAGCATTTCCTCAATATCATGCGTGAAGAGGTCGCGGACCGCCCGGATGACCAGATCGCTCTCCCGATACAACAGGCAGGGCGCGGCAGACCTGCGATACTGCTTCTCAATGGAATTCCAGAGGCGCAGCAGATAGTTCATGTCCCGCCGCAGTTCACGGCGGGAGACGGTAGCGCCAGCCGTTCGGACAATGAAGCCGAGATTTTCCGGCGGATGGAGCGATTCAAGCATTTGCCGCAATTTCTGTCGTTCCGCGTCGTCCTCAATCTTCCGCGAAACCCCCCGGCGCGGCACTTCCGGCATGAGCACGAGGTACCGACCGGGGATGCTCAGGTAGGTACTCACCTTCGGTGCCTTACGATCCAGGCCCTCTTTGATCACCTGGACCATCAATTCCTGTCCGCGACTAAGCACGGCGCTCAGGGGTGGACGCCGGAACCTGCCCTCGGCCTGCGCCTCCGACTCCTTGCCCCCACCCAGGCCAGGCCGCAGGTCATCGCTGTGGAGAAAGCCATTGCGCGGTCCGCCAAAGTCCACAAATACAGCGCCCAGACTGGGTTCTATATTTACCACGCGGGCTTTGTAGATATTGCCAACCAACTGTCCTGCCGAGGTGCGTTCAACATAAAGCTGCTCAAGATTGCCGTCGTCCACGATAGCAATGCGGCATTCTTCCGGCTCCAAGACGTTTACCAGCATGCGCTTGGCCATAGGGTTTTCCAGGCTCACGCCTCAATCTTTTTCAGTCTCGTACATTCCGGCCATCCACCAGCACATGGGACCAACCCTGCAGTTCGGCGGCACAGCAAGCCGGGGCGAGCCTCTACGCTATCAACCTGTAGCCTGGAGCCGCACCGCTGTCCGCCGGATCCAGTACTTCTCACGTGCGTCCTCCGGCTTCACTCCCAGCGCCACCAGTACTTCGTCCGGGCGTGCCGTTCCGGACGGTGAAAGCGCCATGCGCATCCGTATCCGCCCCTCGGACTCAAGCATCACCTCGCGAACGAAGGAGCGGATATTGTCCCGCTTGGGCCCCCCTTTGCGCTGGCGCACTGCCCACACCTCGGTCTGCGCCATGAATTGCCGCACCGACTCCTCGGATATCACCGGGCTGTCCTCATCCGGTTCAATTACATATTCGGCCTCTACGGGCTGCGCCTTTCCTACCGGTGGGGCCAATTTGACGGACACCAATTCCAGTGCCCCACGGCCCCCCGCAATCTGCGGCAACTGGGCCGCCAGGCGCGCGACAACCTCCTCCAGCGGCACCCACTCGGCCAGTTCAAACTCCATCACCTCCTGCTCCCCCTCCCAGCCGACGGCGAGCGGGGCTGGAAAGGAAATTTTCGGATGTGGGTTGAACCCCTCGGTCATCCGGAGGGGAAGGCCCGTCCGACGCAGGGCACGCTCAAAGGTACGCATCAGGTCCGCATGACCGACAAAGCGCAGATCTCCCACCTTACGAAACCGGGCCAGAAACCGTTGCCGGAACATGCAGTTACCTCTGCACAAATAAACGCGACACGCATGAGCACCAAGTCGCGATCAACACCATGCTACGACGTGCGCCCACCCGCCGTCAATGTCTGTGGCACCGTCGCACCGCAGCTCAATATCGTACGTTCCCAAAACAAGTTACGCCTCTGGCAGGCGAGTGCAAATGGCTGGAGAACTGGTTCAGGAGAATTTGCGGAGCCAGGCGTGAATTTGGTCAAGCACATGCCCCTTGGTGAAGCCGAACTCCCTGGCAAGGTCCTGATACTTACCCGAAGTGCCGAAGCGGGTCATGCCAATATAGAGGCCCTCAAGCCCGCCATATTTATGCCACCCGAACGGCACCGCTGCCTCAATAATCACGCGGCGCGTGCATGCTGGCGGAAGCACCTGCTCACGGTAAGACGGCTCTTGGGCATCAAATAGTTCCATTGAGGGCATGCTGACAACGCGCGTAGGCACGCCCTCCGTCTCAAGCGCCTCGCGCACCTCCACTGCCAGCGGCAGTTCCGAACCGCTGGCAATCAGAATAACTTGTGGCGTGCCTCGTCCAGCGTCCAGGAGGATATATCCGCCCTTTTTCAACTCCGTCGCTGGCGCCGTCCTCTGTCGGTCAATCGGCGGCACGTCCTGTCGGGTGAGAAAGAGCGCGGTGGGGCCCTCCCTGCGGCGGAGCGCCACCGCCCAGGCAACCGCCGTCTCCGGAGCATCACCAGGACGGATGGTCACCAAGTTGGGCATGGCGCGCAGGGAGGCCATCTGCTCTACAGCTTGATGCGTTGGGCCATCCTCGCCAACAAAAATGCTGTCGTGAGTAAAGACGTAGATGCAATGCAGCCTGCTGATGGCCGCCACGCGTATGGCTGGACGCATGTAGTCGGCAAACACCAGGAAGGTAGAGCCATAGGGGATGAAGCCCCCATAGTAGGCCATGCCGTTCATAATGGCTCCCATTGCGTGCTCGCGCACGCCGAAGTGCATGTTGCGGCCCCCATACGCACCCCTGGCAAAAGCAGGGATGCCGGCGAGAAATGTCTTTGTGCTTGGGTGCAGGTCCGCAGAACCCCCCATGAGCGCAGGAACTTCTTTCGCGGCCACTTGGATGACCTTGCCGCCGACATTGCGCGTGGCCGCCTTCGCCGGCGGCGCCGCCGCTAGGAGTTTCGCCTCAATATCGTCAGGGACGCGATGTTCCATCATTGCGTCCCACTCCGCTGCCAGATCGGGATCACTCCGGCGCATCGCGGCGAGCATTTCTCGCCAGGCCTGATATTCCACCAGCACCGCACGCGGACGCGCGAGGAACAGTTCACGCACGTCGTCAGGCACGTAAAAATCAGGCTCCAGCGGCCAGCCAAGGTTACGCTTGGTGGCCTTCGTCTCCTCCGGCCCAATGGCCGCCCCGTGGATTTCAGAGGTATCCTGAAGTTTTGGGCTACCCCAGCCTATGTGCGTGCGGGCAATGATGAGTTTCGGCTTGCCCTTGACCTCCTGGGCGGTGCGGATCGCCTTTTCAATGGCCACACGATCGTGCCCGTCAATCCGCTGCACGTGCCAGCCATAGGCTTCAAACCGCCTGCCCACGTCCTCGCTGAAAGCCAGATCGGTCTTTCCCTCAATGGTGATGTGATTATCGTCGTAATAGTAGATGAGGTTATCCAGGCCGAGATGGCCGGCGAGCGATGCCGCCTCGTGCGATATCCCCTCCATCATATCCCCGTCGCTGCACATGGCGTAGACGGTGTTGCTCACGAGATTGCGGCCGTTTGTATTGAAGCGTGCTGCCAGTTTCTTCGCGGCGATGGCCATGCCGACGCCATTGGCGAAACCCTGGCCCAGCGGCCCGGTGGTTGCTTCCACGCCCGGAGTGGCCCCAAACTCCGGATGTCCTGGCGTCTTGCTGTGCAGTTGCCGGAAGTTTTTCAGATCCTCCAGTGAAACATCATAACCGGTCAGGTGCAGCAGACTGTATAGAAGCATGCAGCCGTGCCCCGCCGACAGCACAAACCGATCCCGGTTGGGCCAGGCGGGGTCGCGAGGATTGTAGCGCAGGAATCGCGTCCACAGGACGAAGGCATAGTCAGCCGCCCCCATGGGCATGCCAGGATGTCCGCACTTCGCCCGTTCCACCGCGTCCAGCGACAACATACGAATGGTGTTGACTGCCCGCTGCACTCGCTCGCTCGTCAGGGAGATTTCCGCCACGCTGTTACCTCCATTTTTACGCCCAAGGGAAAGCACTCAGGGCATCCCGCCGCAAACAATCGTGCTTATTAGGCCAAAAAATTCCCGCAATGGTCAAGTGAGCGCCCCGAGAGGCTAGTAACGCCGATTAGGGCACGTAGCGACAGACAATTGACCGGTTGTCCTTCGGTCTAGGCACGGCAGGCGCGTACTCTTCACCTACAGTTGCGACAACCGGCAGCCCCAAAAATCCGACGCGCGTTCTCACCCAGAATCAACGCCAGGTCACGCTGTGACATGAAAGAACAATGCACCTCCAGGAAATGCAACCGCACGGCGTAATTCGCCGGAGTGTGTGGTGCGCCCCCCTTGATGAACTCCGACCCCCAGAGCAACCTCTCGGGACCAAACTCGTCGTAGAGGGCACGGATGACCTCCAGCGCACGCGGATGGCGGTAGTGACGATGCGCCAAGGGAAGGACCTCAACATAGAAATCGTAGTCAAGCATAATATCCCGCACCACATCAGGCACGCGCACCAACCCATCGTCCGTCAGGAAGAGTTCGGGTGGGAACCCGTGCACCAGAACACGGACTATGTGGGGGAAACGCACCACCCACTCGCGCACACGCGGTAGCATCTCCGCAAAATGCCAAGGCTTGAAGTTGCCGCCAAAATATACGGGGATGTGCAGCGCTGCCACTTCTCGCCAAAAAACTGCATACTTCTCGGTGTGGAAGTTCTCAAAGCCCTCCCAACCTGGCAGAGGGTCGAAATACAATCCCCTGAGACCGAGGTCCTCTATACGCGAGTGCAGAGCATCAACTCCAACACTGGCGCTGGCGCTAGATTCCTCCACCGCCGCCAAGGGTAGAAGCCTCCCCGGATACTTCCGCGCCGCGCACGCAAGATAGCGGTTGATATTCCTGGGCGTCTGAATCACGGCCTGGTCTATGCCAACGACATCCATGAGGGCAATGAGTTTTTCCGGCGGCGCGGCTTCCCAAGCGGGCACGTAGTAGCTGATCCCGTTTTCTTCCCAGATATACTTGCCGTCTTCGTACCTGAAGCCGACTTCCTGACAACCCTCCCACTGACCGGCGCGGTTCTCGGCCCAGAGGCCGCGCCAGGCATCCGGGGCGACCGCGTCGTCCGACATGCAGCGAACCGCCCTGCTGCGCATCACATAAAGCAGCCGTTGCGCGTGCCGTGACTGCTCCTCGCGGTTGGTGAAATCCCAGTCTGCCAGCGAATCATGTGCCGGCAAGATATGCGCATGGTTGTCAATTATCACTGTCGGAGACTTTTTCGGGCCTGCGCTGACCTGCGCGAGTCAACAGCCCAAACCAGGCCCTGTGCTGTCGCCTGGGTGGTCTTCCTCATTCCCATTCAATCGTCCCCGGCGGCTTGCTCGTGATATCATAGACGACACGATTGACACCCTTGACCTCATTGATGATGCGGTTGGCGATGCGGACAAGAACATCGCGTGGCAGGTCGGCCCAGTCGGCGGTCATGCCGTCGGCACTGGTAACACAGCGCACGGCGACGACCTCCTCATAAGTACGTTCGTCACCCATTACCCCCACAGTGCGCACAGGGACAAGAACCGCAAAGGCCTGCCACAGATAACGTTCCAGGTTGGCGAGGCGGATTTCCTCGCGGACGATGGCGTCCGCCTCCCGCAGAAGGGCGAGGCGCTCCTCAGTAACCTCGCCGGGGATGCGCACCGCCAGACCGGGGCCGGGAAAGGGCTGACGCCAGACTACCTCCTGCGGCAGACCGAGTTCAGCGGCGACCTCACGGACCTCGTCCTTGAATAGGTAGCGGAAAGGCTCAATAAGTTCAAGTTTCATGTCCGCCGGGAGTCCGCCGACATTATGGTGGGTCTTGATGGTGGCCGATGGCCCGCCGAACGCGCTCTGGCTTTCAATGACGTCGGGATAGAGCGTACCCTGGGCCAGAAATCGTGCCCCCCTGACCTTGCGCGCCTCCTCTTCAAAGACACGCACGAACTCATCGCCAATGATCCGCCGCTTCGCTTCGGGATCGGTAGCACCGCGCAGGCGGCGCAGGAAACGGGCGCGAGCGTCCACCGCCTTCACGCGGATGCCACGCTCATCGCGAAAGCGGGCGACAATCTCAGCCGCCTCATTCTTGCGCAGGAGGCCGTTGTCCACAAAGATGGCTGTAAACTGTCCGGCAACGGCACGATGAAGCAGGAGCGCCAGCGCCGACGAATCCACACCACCACTCAAGCCGCAGATAACACCGGCGTCGCCCACCCGCGCCCGGATGTCGGCCACGGCACACTCAATGAAAGATGACATACGCCAGGTGCCGCGGCAGCCGGCAATACCGTGCAGAAAATTGTGCAGCACCTCACGCCCACGTGGTGTGTGCACCACTTCGGGGTGAAACTGGATGCCGTAAAGCCGCCGCCGCTCGTCCGCCATGGCAGCATTCGGACTGTTGGCGCTCTCTCCTATAGTCACAAAGCCGGGCGGCAGGACAGTGACCTGGTCACCGTGGCTCATCCAGGTGCCGATTTCCTCGCCCAGTCCGGCGAAGAGCGGACTGGCGCCAAGGACGCGCATCGGCATGTGACCATACTCCCGTCGGCTGGCGCGCGCCACCTCCCCCCCTAGCAACTGCGCCATCAACTGCATGCCATAGCAGATGCCGAGCACCGGCACGCCGAGAGCAAAGATGGCGGGATCACAACAAGGTGCACCTGGTGCGAAGACGCTTGCCGGACCGCCAGAGAGAATGAGTGCGCGTGGCGTGCGTGCACGCAATGCCGCCGCCGAAGTATCATAGCAGAGGATCTCACAATAGACATGCTGCTCGCGCACGCGCCGCGCGATCAGTTGGGTATACTGCGAGCCGAAGTCCAAGATAGCCACCCACTCGCTTGTTGGAGCGTCGGCGCAAGAAACACTTGCGTAACTGGCGATGGGCTGTGTCTCCTCTCTTGCAGGCGAGGCTCAGCCGGCCTGCCATACCTGTTTCTGCCTGCCTGCGGGAGGCTTGGAGGCGAGCATCCGTTTGTGCGGTTGTTCTTCGGGTCCGTCGGCATACTCGCCACTGAAGCAGGCCAGACAGAACTCATCACCAGGAAAGGGCATCGCGCGCAACATGCCACCCAGGCTCAGATAGGCGATGCTGTCCACACCGAGGCGTCTGCCGATCTCTGGCACACTCAGCCGCGCTGCAATGAGTTCCTCCCGTGTCGGAAAGTCTATGCCGTGAAAACAGGGGTAGCGCAGCGGGGGACAACTGACGCGCAGATGTATCTCCCTGGCGCCCGCTCGGCGTAGGGCAAGGACGCGTGCTCGCCCGGTGGTGCCCCGGACAACCGAATCCTCCACCACCACCACACGTTTGCCCCGCACAGCGCTCCTGATCGGATTGAGTTTGAGACGCACATTTAGGTCTCGCTGCTCCTGCTCCGGCAGAATGAAGGTGCGACCGACGTAGTGGTTGCGAATGAACCCCATCTCAAAGGGCAGGCCGATCTCTCGGGCGTAGCCGAGCGCCGCGCAGTTGCCTGAATCCGGGATGGGCATGACCAGGTCGGCCTCTGCAGGGTGCTCCCGGGCGAGTTCCGCGCCAAGGCGGCGCCGCACCGCATAAACCTCTTCACCGAAGACGCGACTGTCGGGGCGGGCGAAATAGATGAACTCAAAGATGCAGCGGGCCGGTCGCGCGGCGGGAAAAGGCCAGAGGGAACGCAACCCCTGCCCGTCAACCACCAGCACCTCTCCAGCCTGCACCTCCCGCACAAAGCGTGCCCCAATGAGGTCCAGTGCGCAGGTCTCCGAGGCGACAACCCACGCGGAGCGCCTGCGCCCCACGCAGAGCGGCCGAAAGCCGTGCCGGTCGCGCGCCGCCACCAGTCGGTCCGGCCCCAGGAAGACGCAGGAAAAGGAGCCACGCACCTCCTGCAGCGCCGCAGCAATCCGCTCTTCAAAACTTTCCTCCCGCCGCCGGGCGAAAAGATGGACAATAATCTCGCTGTCCATCGTCGTCTGGAAGATGCTTCCCTCAGCCTCCAGTCGGCGTCGCAGTGACAGACTGTTGGTCAGGTTGCCGTTGTGGGCAATGGCGATGGGGCCACCTGCACATTCCGCGACGAACGGCTGGGCATTACGGCGGCTGCTCTCGCCGGTGGTGGAGTAGCGGACGTGGCCGATGGCAATGCGCCCGCGCAGCCGCGCCAGCGCTTCGGCGTGGAAGACATCACTGGCCAAGCCCATGCCCACGTGAGCGCGGATAACGCCGCCCTCGGCTGCGGCGATGCCAGCGCTCTCCTGCCCACGGTGCTGTAGGGCGAAGATACCCAGGTATGCAAGCGCCGCTGCCTGGGGATGGTTGAAGATGCCGAAAATGCCACACGACTCGCGCTGCATATCGGTGGAAACCAGTCTGTTCATTGACAATGCCTCATCAGATGATTGTAGCAGGCTTAACGGCGCTCCTCAACGCATATCGCTCCGGCAACTGAAAAACCTTCGCCGAGCTTTTCTTCTGGGCCAGCACTCCGGGTTGCGCCGGGCACACTGCGATGAGCACACAAATGGCCTCCATGCCTGCTTGCTGGACAGTATCCCTGCGTTGGCCCAAAGCCGCTGACCATGCGCGATAGCCCCCTTACGGGTATCACCAGCACCCGGGCATGTTCACTCCACCTGTGAACGCTATCACGAACAGCAGAACCAGCGAGGGCAGCAAATTCAGTCGCGCAACAACAACCCCCTGCGCCAGTGCCTTGCCGCATCGGCGCGCTTCTGCTAACTTGCCAGTAAATGAGAGTTTCACGCGAACTGACACTTGTCGCAGCGGGGGCGGTCGCGCTTACCGTCTTCTGCCACGGCATGGCGCTGCGTGCACCGCTTCTCTGGGACGACGTAGATGTCCTGACGCCGGGCGGGCGCCGGCTGACGGTAGGCGATATCCCTCGCTACTTCGGCCACGCGCATTGGATTCGGCCCAACCGGGGGGGTGTGCGTCCATACCGGCCCATCCGCGACGTCTGGCTTGCTCTCGTGGCCGATATCGCCTGGGATGGTGTGGCACTGCGTGCGTGGCCTTTCCACCTTAGCAATCTCGTCTTGCACACCCTCAACGTCTGGCTCGTGTATGTTCTAGGGCGGCGGCTGTTCGGGGGCTTGACCGTACCGGTTCTCGCCAGCCTGTTCTTCGCCACACACCCCGTGCACGTTGAGACGATCACCTGGGCCAAGAACCTCGCGGAATGCCTTGCTCTGCTTCTAGGGCTTCTGACCGTACTCGCCTTCCTGGAAGGTTGCCAGAAGACGGGATGGGGACGCTACTGGCTATTGGGCGCGTCAGTAGCCAGCTTCACGCTCGCGCTCCTGACCAAGGAATCTGCCGCGCCGGTGCCCATCATCCTCGGTGTCATCATCCTTCTCTGGCGGGACCGGGGCGTGGATGGACCGGTCGGCACCAACCGCGGGAGCACACCCTCAACTACACGCGCCTTGGCCATGACCATACCCTTCTGGCTCCTGGCCGTGGTTTATGTCCTGTATCAGCGTCACGCAATGCATGGCGACGAGGCAATGGGGTTCGCGCGCCAGATGCAGCGGCTGGACTTTGGTGGCCGACTGTGGGTGACCGGTGCGACAGTGCTGCGCTACCTAGGGATGCTCTTCCTGCCCGCGCAAAACAAACCGATTCACCTTATGGAGATGCCACCGCGGGACACACTACTGGTTGGCGTCCATCTTCTCACCCTCGGAACTCTGCTGGTGGTGCTCCTGTTCTTGCATCTGGCGCACCGGCGGAGGGGCGCGCTTGGTTTATGGTGGCTCCTCCTGGCTCTAGCACCGGTGGCGAATTTCCTCGCAGTCAACGGCGCACGTCCGCTGGCGGAACAGCGGTTGTATTTTCCCAGCGTGGGGTATGCGTTTCTGCTCGGTGGCCTTTTCGCCGCACCGAAGTCCTGGCGGCCACTGGCGATTGTAGCCGCGGGCGCCGTTGTCGCCAGCGGCACGGCACTCTGCTTGACCCGCACGCTGCCCTGGTGCGAGGAAGGAACTTTCTGGCGCTGGGCAGTGAGAGCGACGCCCCGCAGCCACATCATGCACCACAACCTCGCCATCCGTTATAATACGGAAGGGCGAACAGCGCAGGCGGCGGCGGAATATCACCAGGCATTGCGGGTGGAACCCCGACACGCTGCCTCTGCTTTCAACCTTGGCAACCTTTACTACCGGGAAAGCCAGTTTGAACTCGCGGCACGCTACCTGCATTACGCGACTGAAATTGACCCTGGCTTTGGCAGCGCCCATGCCAACCTTGCCCGGACCTACCTCAAACTCGGCCGCGGCGAGGATGCTGTCCGGCATTTTGAACGAGCGTACGAGTTAAATCCGGAGGCGGAGGGGGCGCGCCACTTTTTGTCCGGATACTACCTGCGCGTCGGTATCGCCCACTATCGGGACGGCAGATATGCAGAGGCTGTGCCGCCGCTCCGGCGGGGATTTGCCCTGGCCGGGCAAAAGGCACCGCGGCCGGAATTCTACTGGGCGCTGTCCGACTCCTACGCCCGGCTTGGTGACCTGAGCAAAGCGCTGGAAATTGCACAACAGGGATTCCTGGCACATCCTCAGGACGAAGCCCTGCGGGCACGCTTGGAGGAGTGGCGAAAACTGGCAGAGCAACAGACACCGCGCCAGTAAGCCGTCAGGAAGTGCCCGTAGCGGCTCGCGCTTGTTGTTTTTCGGTCTCTCTTGGTTGCCAGTCATCGGCTGAGGCACAGTACAGGAGGCCATCTTGGACGATCGGCCGCTTGGGGATACGCGCCGTGATCGCGCATTGCTCTTCGCCGCGGTGGCGCTGGTCGCATTCTTGGCCCACTGGGGCGTGCTTGGTGCGCCCTTCATCTGGGATGATCAACCACTGATTGTGAAGTCGGAGGCGGTCCGGCGGCTCAGTCACATACCCGCCTTTTTCGCCGGCGAGACACTCGCGCCGGAAGGAGCTCTGGAATATCACATCTATCGGCCAGTGCGCGCTGCCTACCTGACGCTGGTCTATGTCGCATTCAACGGTCACCCGCTGGCCTTCCACCTCGGCAACCTACTCCTACACATGCTTGCTGCGGTCCTTGTCTGCGCGCTGGTTAACGCGCTCTTTCGTCAGCGTGCGCTGGCAGCTATGGCCGGGTTGCTCTTCGCTGTGCACCCCACGCACGTGGAAGCGGTAACCTGGATCAAGAATGCCGGGGAGTTGCTGGCTCTGGTGATGGCCCTAGTGGCGTTTCTGTTCCTACTAGATTGGACGCGCAAACCAGACGCCATGCCGCAGAGAATATTCTATCTGCTGTCCGTCCTGGCATTCACCTTGGCCCTTCTCGCGAAGGAATCCGCCGTTACGCTGCCGGTGGTTTGGCTTGCCTGGCTCGCGCTCTCCAAGGAGTGGCCACCTGGTAACCTCGCGGCACCGCGGCCAGCCCGTATTCTTCTCGCGGTGCTGCCGCACTTTCTGGTAAGCGCAGCCTATGCGATCTTCCAGTGCCAATATGTGCGCGCCCAGCAGGGGCCCGCACCGGCCTCTCCCGCCACCGCTGCCGACATCGGTGGCCGCCTGCCGCTGGTCGTGCACACAGTCTGGACCTACCTCGGCCTCCTGGTCCTGCCGGTACACCTGAACCCCTGGCGCGATCTGGCTCCTGCTGGTGGCCTGGGGGGGGTGGCCATCGTCCTGCTGGGCGTGGCAGCAGGACTGGCGTTCTTATTCGTCGTCTGGGCACAACGACGCTGGAAACCCCTCTTTCTCGGCCTTGTGTGGATGGTGACAGGCCTTGCCCCGGCGGCCAACCTCCTTGCTGCCAATCGCGGCAGGCCTATCGCCGAACAGCGGCTTTACCTGCCGTCGGTCGGGTGGTGCCTGGTGCTGGCGGTGTTGTTCTGGGCGGGCATCTCGCGCGCACGTTTACGTTTCAGACGGGCGGCAGGACTTGCCTTTGCAACAACGGTGCTACTGCTACTCGTTCTCACTGCCCACCACACGACAGCGTGGAGTTCCGACGTGACGTTCTGGCGGCGTGTGGTGGCGCTGTCGCCCGGGCTCCCACAGGCCCAGAGCAATCTCGGGAGCGCCTACTTTACCGCTGGACGAATTGCCCAAGCCGCGGCGCAATTTCAACGTGCGGCACGGGCGCTGCCGGACAACGCCAAAACCCTGAACGACGTGGGGGCTGCATACCTTGCCATGGGCCAGCCTGACCGAGCAGCACGGGTCCTGCGCCGTGCGATCCAGATGCGGCCAGTCTATGCCAAAGGGTTGGAAAACCTCGTACGGGCGCTTGCCGGGCTGGACAGTTTGGAGGAGGCCCGCCTGACCGCTGCGCAGATGCTGCAGCGTTCCGGAGGCGACGCCGGCATCCGGCGCATCTATGCCGACGTCCTTACACTGCAGCGCCGCTATCAGGAGGCAATTGTAGAATACGAACGGGCACTCCGCGAACAGCCTGACGATTTCTTGACGCTCCTGCGCGCTGGCGACGCATACCGGGCCAATGGCAATTATGCCCGCGCCGAGGAGTTGCACCGCCGCGCGGTGGCTATCTCGCCCCGGCAGGCAGAAGCGCACCACGCACTGGGCGTGGACCTGGAGCAACTGGGGCGCTACGAGGAGGCATTGACGGAGTTTCAGCGCGCCTGTGCCCTGGCGCCAGATCGGCTGAACTCGCGGGCTCACGCTGGCCGCCTCCTGCACAAACTCGGCCGCCACAGCGACTCTCTGCGCGAGTACGAACTCTGCCTCGCATATGCCGAAAAGCAAAACGCCGCACCCGAAGTCTTGGCACTCATTCACGAGGGCATTGAACGCGCCGCAGCCGCCCTCGGACAGGCAGAGAAGGCGTCGCGGCACAGACATGCCGCCGAACGCCTGCGCGGCAACCCGTGAGGCCGGATAACACTCATGTATACCAACATTCGGTTGTGAGCCGAAAACCCATGACGTCGACTCCACCACGACTTTCCGAACAACTGGTGGCCCAGTTATCCAACTGCACCCTTTGTCCGCGAGAATGCCGCGTGAATCGCATGCAGGACGAGAGAGGCTTCTGCGGCATCGGGCGGTGGGCGGTAGTGGCCTCTGCCGGACCACACTACGGAGAAGAGTCAGTCCTTGTTGGCCGCCACGGCTCCGGCACCATTTTCTTCTCGGGCTGCAATCTGGGCTGCTGCTTCTGTCAGAATTACGACATCAGCCACTATCGGGAGGGCGCTGAAACCGACCCGCGCACACTGGCGGCAATAATGCTGCGCCTTCAGAAAATTGGCTGCCACAACATCAACGTCGTGACACCAACACACGTCGTGCCACAGATAGTGGAGGCTCTTGAACTGGCACGGCGGGATAGCCTGCACGTGCCGCTTGTCTTCAATTGCGGCGGCTACGAGAAAGTAGAGACGCTGCGCACGCTCAAAGGCGTAGTTGAAATCTACATGCCCGATGCCAAGTTCTGGAACGCGGCCTCCGCTGAACGCTATTGTCGCGCGCCCGATTACCCTGATAGGATGCGTGCCGCCTTGCGGGAAATGCATGCGCAAGTGGGTGACCTGCAAATCGTCAATGGACTGGCCACGCGGGGGCTTCTCGTCCGACACTTGGTGATGCCTGGCCTGGTGGAGGAAAGTTTGCAGATAATGGAGTTCCTGGCCCGCGAGATCTCCCCCAACACATTCGTCAACGTCATGGAGCAATATCGGCCCATGTTCCACGCCGCCGATTTTACGGAAATTGCCCGCCGACCCACCAGTGCCGAATACCTCCACGTCCTGAGGCATGCTCAATCACTTGGGCTGCGAATCAGTGACTGAACACGCGAGGGCACCATCTGCCCCATCTTAAGCACCCCTGTATCGGCGCCCTATCCGCATCCCTAGCACATTCGGCCGTCTGGGCAAACCACCTACCACAGGCTGATGAAAGCTTGACTTTGCGGCCACCGAAGGTATAATGTGATAGTTAAACGTATTTATGCGTATTGTTGCGACTGACCTTCAACACCCAGGGGCAAGACATGACCGAGATCCTGACCGCACGGGAGGCCGCTGCCTTTCTGAAAATGAACGAACGCACGGTCATCAAACTGGCGCATGAAGGCAAGATTCCCGCGGCCAGGATTGGGCGGCGCTGGCGTTTTGAGAAAAATCACATCTTGGAGTGGCTGGAGGGGCGGATGCGCTCAATGCCTAACCACCAACTGGCCACGCTGGAGGAACACGGAATAGCGCCGACAGAGCCGCTCTTTGGTGTCCTCAAGCCCGAAATGGTCAACTTGGAACTCAGCGGGCGTTCGCGACGCGCAGTTCTGGAAGAACTGGTAGCCCTCCTCGCCAGCAATGGTGCGGTGGGCGACCGGCAACGGCTGCTTCAAGCCGCCCTGGAACGCGAGGAGCTGGCGAGCACAGCAGTAGGCGACGGCGTGGCCTTCCCGCACCCGCGTACAGCCTCAAGTCAATTCGTGCGCAAACCGGCGGTGGCATTCGGGCGCTCTACACGCGGCATCAATTTCGACGCCGAGGATGGCCAGCCAGTGCGCCTCTTCTTCTTCGTCTGTGCCCCGGAAGAAAAACTGCACCTGCGCCTTCTCGCGCGGCTCAACCGCCTGCTGCGCAACCCCGCCCTGCGGCGGGCATTGCTGGAGGCAGAGACCCCGGAAGAGGCCCTGCGCTGCATCCGGCGCGAGGAAGAACGCCTCGGACTGGCAGCCCAGGGCTGAGACCGCGACAAGGGCCTCACCCCCATCCCCAAGCCAGCCACAGGGGCAGCGGCATCACGTTTCAAGGATGGCCAAGGTCTGGCCCACCTTGACCTTTTGATTCTCCCGGACGAGGATTTTGCTGACCCTGCCGCTCTCCGGGGCGGGGACGTTGAACGTGGCCTTGTCTGTGATCATCTCCACAAAGTCATCACCCTTGCGCACCGTCTGCCCCTCTTCAACATAGAAGAATGAAACGGTGGCCTCCTGCGGGGCATCCTCGCCCTCACTAAGTCGCGGCAGTTTTACCTCGATCTCCACCATGATTTCTCCGTAAGTACACGGTGCGAACCTCTGGGAAATCACCCCAGCGGTTGTCCCGAGTGCAACCCAGAGCCGGACAAATCTCTATCCATGAATCGGGTGGCCTAGCCACGCCTCCGCCGCCTCCATTATGCCCTCCGGAAGCGTCGGGTGAGCGTGGATGGTGTTGGCCAGTTCTTCCACGGTGCATTCAAGCCGTAGCGCCAGCGCCGCCTCAGCAATAAGGCTGGTGGCCTCGGGGCCGATAATATGCACGCCGAGGACCTCGCCGGTCTTCTCCTCGGCGACAATCTTGATGAAACCTGAAGTCTCGCCCAGAGCGTGGGCCTTGCCAAGAACCTGAAACGGCGTGCACACACAGCGCACCCTGAAACCCCGCCCCTTTGCCTGGGTCTCGCTGAGACCAACAGTACCAACCTGCGGCGAGGTAAAGAAAACGGCCGGCATGACATGGTAATCGGCGCGCCGCTCGCGACCGTACATATGCTCCACGGCAACCTTCGCCTGATAGGAAGCCGCGTGTGCCAGCATGACCTTGCCCGTAACGTCGCCAATCGCATAGATGTTGGGTACACTCGTCTGGCAGTGCTCATCCACGGCAACCGCGCCGTTCTCCACCCGCACGCCTGCCGTCTCTAAGCCGAGGTCCGAGACGTTCGGCTGCCGTCCGACGCTCACAATGACTTTTTCTGCTGCCACCTCCTGACCGCTGGCGAGTTTTGCCCGGACACCACCCGCTCCTGTCACCATAGATTCTACCCGCGTCCCCAGGTGCACGGTCACTCTGCGCTTCTTGAATGAACGCAGCAACTCCCCGGCGATTTCCTCGTCGGTATGCGGGATGAGACGCTCCATCACTTCCACTATGGTTACTTGGGTGCCGAGGGCGCTGAAAAAACCGGCAAACTCACAACCGATGTAGCCACCGCCGACAATGAGCACGCTGGCAGGCAGGTAGTCAAGATTGAGAGCCTCATCGGAGGTGAGCACCGCCTTGCCATCAAAGGGAAACATGGCGGGCCGCACCGGCGCCGAGCCGGTGGCAATGATAATACGCTGGGCGCTGATCACCTCTTCACCGTCCCCCGCCCTGATGGCAAGGCGATGGCGATCAAGCAGTCGCCCACGACCACGAATTACCTCCACCTGGTAGCGCTTCATGAGACCTTCTACACCTCGGCGGAGGGTTTCGACAACTCGAGCCTTGCGCGCCATCATCGCAGGAAAGTCAACCGCGACACCCGCAATTCTTACGCCGAACTCTCCCGCCCGCTGCGCCTGCACGAAAACACGCGCACATTCAACAAGCGTCTTCGTGGGAATGCAGCCCCGATTGAGGCACACCCCGCCAAGGTCGGCCACCTCTACTAGCGCAACTTTTGAGCCGAGTTGCGCGGCCCGCACCGCGGCCACATATCCCCCCGGCCCGGACCCCAGAATCGCCAAGTCATATACCTTCTGCGCCATTGTCTCGCATCCTGTCAACGCTGGCCTCCCGATTCATCTCATGGCGGCGAGCGCGGCATACTAACGGCAACCGTCAGGAGCGGTCAAGCCGGCACTGCCGGTGCCGACACCTTCTTCTGGTCAAGCGATCCGCATGGTCAGGCCACCGTCCACGACGACAACCTCGCCGGTCACATAAGGGTTAGTGCAGAGATAGAGGGCCGCGTGGGCGACCTCATCAGCCTGCCCCTCGCGGCCAAGAGGGACGCGTTCGCGGCGAGCCTTCTCCCAGAAGGTCTCGGACTTGTCGGCGTGAAAATCGGTGTGAATAATGCCGGGGGCGATAGCGTTCACCGTAATACCCTCGCGCCCGTAACGGGCAGCCAAACTGCGGGTGAAACCGAGAAGGGCCGCCTTGGCTGTGCAATACTCTGGATTGTACGGCACGCCGCGCAAGGCCGCTACCGAAGAGATGTTGACAATGCGCCCCCACCTGCGCTCAATCATGCCGGGCAGTACTGCACGCGTACAATTGAAAGTACCCACCACATGGACAGCGAGCATGCGCGGCAGCACCTCTGGCGACGCGGTGAGAAAGTCCGTGTTCGCCCCGTGCCCGGCGTTGTTTATGAGTATGTCCAGTGGTCCGAGAGTACGTTGCAAATCAGCGACCATCCGACGCACGGCCTCGGCGTCGGCAACATCAGCGACAGCCACGACCGCCCGCCGGCCCAGGGAGCGCACCCGCGCAGCCACCTCCTCAGCTGCCTCCACATGACGCACGCAGTTGATCCCCACATCTGCCCCCTCCGCGGCAAGGGCAAGCGCGATGGCGCGCCCGATGCCTCGGCTCCCTCCGGTCACCAGCGCAATCCGTCCTGCCAGACGCATTCTTGACTCCCACAGGGGAAAACGAGGCGCAGGTAAGCTGTGCCGCCCACCACAAGCCCGACCCATCTTGCCTCAAACTTCGTCCCGCTCCCGCATGCCGAACTCCCGCAGCCAGTAGGCGATTTCGTCGGGTGGCGGGGTGCCTCCGTACTTTTCATGCGGCTCGCCGCGTGGTGCGGTCTCGCGTTGTGCCAACGCCGAATCTACCTCACGCAGAAAGGCGCGAACGCGCGTCCACGCCACGCCATGTGCTTCCGCAACCTGCTGCACATCCCGGTCCGAGGATATGAGTCGCAACTCCGCGCGGTTCGGATACTGGTCGATGAAGCGCTTGATTTCCGTGTCGGCATCAGACGTAGGCGGCGAGAACCGCACCTCTATGCCCTCGCGCACCTCCAGACGCGGCAGGTTTCCTCCCTCGGCTCCGCCATCCCAGAAAATGATGGCGCGGTAACCCTTGATGCGACAGTAGCGCCGAACGATGCTCAGGACTTCCTCACGGACCTTCTCCAAGTTGAGATTCTTCCCGGGCCGCCGGATGCCGGTGTAATAAAGGTTGTAGCCATCCACAAGCAAATACATAACTCCCCCGCTGTCTACAATGCAGATCGGTGCCACTGCCGACTCAACGGCCCTCCTCAAACCGTATCATACCGCCCACGATAGTGGCAACTACCTTACCTGTAACGCGCCATCCGGCGAACGGACAATTGCGCGCGCGGGAGCGGAATCGCTCCGGCTCAATACGCCAGTGGTAGTTCGGATCAATTAGTGTTACGTCCGCCGCTGCGCCGATGCCTAGCGTCCCGAAAGGTAGCCCAAGCACTTGAGCCGGCGCCTGCGTCAAGGCCGCGATGAGTCGTTCCTGAGCAATAATCCCAGAGAGCACTAGCTCTGTCCACAGCACTGCGAAGGCCGATTCCAATCCGATGCAGCCAAAGGGTGCCTGGCGAAAGTCTTGCCGTTTTTCCTCCACAGTGTGCGGAGCGTGATCGGTGGCTATACAATCAATGGTGCCGTCAGCAAGGGCGGCGCGCAGGGCGTCGCGGTCGCGCGCTGTTCGCAGCGGCGGGTTCATCTTGAAACTGGTGTCCCCGCACCGGGCATCCTCGTCGGTGAGACAGAGGTGGTGCGGGGTGACCTCGGCAGTGAGTGCAACGCCAGCGCGCTTCGCTGTGCGAATTAGTTCCACCGTGCCCGCGCTGCTCACGTGTTGCAGATGCAGCCGAGCGCCGCTGAGTCTGGCTAAGCTGATGTCGCGCGCCGCCATGACTTCCTCGGCCGCCGCCGGCATGCCGGGCAGGCCCAGTGCTGCCGCCACCGCGCCCTCATGCATCACCCCGTCGCGGCTGAGTGTTGGTTCCTCGCAATGGCTAAGAACCGGTCGACCGAGGTCGCGGGCGCGCTCCAGTGCTTCGCGCATCAGCACTGGGTCAGCGACGCCGCTGCCGTCGTCCGAGAAAGCAATCGCCCCGGCGGCAGCCAGCGCCTCTAGGTCAGCAATCTGCTTGCCAGCCCGGCGGGTGGTAATGCAGGCAACCGGCCAGACGCGCACCGCGCCCACTTCGCTCGCCCGCTGCATCAACCACCGCACGCGCTCGGCCTTGTCCAGCGGTGGCGTGGTGTTAGGCATGACCGCCACACTCGTGTAGCCACCGGCTGCTGCCGCCGCTGTGCCCGTAGCGATGGTCTCGGCCGCCTCCTTCCCCGGCTCCCGCAGGTGTACGTGTGGGTCCACGAAACCTGGCACTACCAAGAGACCGGCAGCATCCAACTCGCGCTGCGCCGTTAGGCCGCGGGCCTCGTGGGCGACGATGCAGCCAGATTCAATGACCAGTTCGCCCCTCCGTCGTACAGGCGCTGCGGGGTCAAGCAGCACGGCATTGCGTATTATGAGATCCGCCAAGGATTTCCTAACTTTCTTGGCGCGCCGCAGCGCGACAACGGTTACCCACCAGTTATGTAGGTGCGGACGAGGTCCATGAAGCGCTGCCCACGCTCCTCAAAGTTGCGAAACATATCAAACGAGGCGCAGGCCGGGGAGAGCAGGACAGCCTCACCAGGTCGGGCTTCCTGGATGGCGATGGACACCGCTCCCTCAAACGAAGACGCCCGCCTCACCATTGTCGGTGGGCCACCCGCAGCCAAGATGCTTTGTTCAATCAGGTCGGCAGCCTGCCCCATCAGCACCACGCAACGCACGCGGCGGGCGATCTCGTGCCCGAGCGCCTCATAGGAGAGTTTTTTGTCGGCGCCGCCGGCGATCAGCACGATACCCCCGCTGAGGCTGCGCAGGGCAACGATGACCGAGTCGGGATTGGTGGCGATGGAATCATTGTAGTAGCGCACGCCGCGGTGTTCGGCGACCAGTTGCAGCCGGTGGGCCAAGCCGGGGAATGAAGCCACAGCAGCCTCCATCCGTGTACCTGTCGCACCGAGGAAGGAAGCGGCCACCGCCGCGGCGGCAGCGTTTAACCGATTGTGCTCGCCCGGAATGCGGATGCGATCCAACGAGAGCCGTAGCTCACTGCCATTCATCCACAGGCACAAGTCTTGGCCCGTGAGCACACCCCCCTCTTCGCTCGGTCCCAGTGCATTGCGACCAAACCAGAGCACACGCACTCCCTGCGGCGCTTCCGCTGCCCAAGTTGATACGAGCGGGTCGTCACGAAATAGCACCAACGCATCGCCGGGCCGCTGATAGCGGAAGATGGGCTTCTTCGCCTCGGCATAGGCGGCCATTGTGCCGTGCCGGTCAAGGTGATTAGGGACCAAATTAGTGACCACGGCAACGTGCGGGCTGCGTTCTGCCCATGGCAGACGTTCAAGTTGAAAACTGGACAACTCAAGCACGACAATGTCCCTGGAGCAGATCTCTTCCACGCTGGCCAGCAGCGAGCCACCGATGTTCCCCCCCAGCCAGACTTTGCGCCCACTCTGCTCCAGCATCGCCGCCAGGAGCGCGGTGGTGGTGGACTTGCCGTTGCTACCGGTAACTGCCGCGATGGGAGCAGGACAGAGACGAAACAGCATATTGATTTCTGTGTCACACGGCACGCCCGCCGCTAAGGCGAGACGCAGGTAAGGCGAGGATGGCGGAACGCCGGGATTGACCACCACAAGGTCTGCCTGGGTGAAGTCTGCGTCCTCGTGGCGGCCCAGGTGGAAAGTTACCGGCAGATGGCACAGGCCTGCAACAGCTTCTCGCAGTGTATCCTCGTCGCGCAGGTCAGTTACCGTGACCACGGCCCCGCGACGGACAAGAAAACGAACAACACCGTCCCCGCCGCCAAAGAGCCCCAAGCCCATGACTGTGACACGCTTACCGCAGAGGTCCTGGTAGAATGTATCCGGCACGCTGGAAGCCATGCCCAAGATTCGCCTCCTGGCAACACAGCACCGAGTGCCCGCAGAGCATTTTACCAGAAGGCTTGCCCCGGCTCAAACACCGCCAACCCCCGCAATGTCTGCTGCTCACCATGGTTTTCCAGAACACGCTGCCTGTGCTATAATTCCTCTTGCCTCCCAAGCCGCAGTATGGAGACCCTATCCTGAGTGCCTCTGAGACTGGTGGTGACATCTGGCGTGAACGCCTTTGCGCCAAGGCAATTCTGGTGGCCGACGGTGCCTGGGGCACACAACTGGCGCGGCGCGGCCTGAAACCCGGAGAGCCACCCGAGCTCTGGAACGCCGAGCGTCCGGAGGCAGTTGAAGCTGTCGCACATGCCTACATCGCCGCGGGTGCCGATATCATCCTCACCAACACCTTTGGCGGCAATCGCTTCAAGTTGGCACGGTCGGGTCTGGCGGCACGCACCACCGAATTAAATCGCCTCGGCGTGGAGATATCCTGCCGTGCTGCCGCACGTCAGCTCCGGAGACGTGGGGGCCAACAAGAGCGTGGCGAGCGCCAAGTGCTCGTCTTCGCCTCAATCGGCCCGACGGGCGAGTTTGCCGCTCCCTTGGGCACACGTACACAAGAGGAACTGACGGACGCTTTTCGGGAACAAATACGCGCCTGCCTCGCGGGCGGCGCAAACGGCCTGGTTATTGAAACCATGACCGCCCTAGATGAGGCGCTGGCGGCGTTGCGTGCAGCAAGGGAGGCAACTACATTGCCGGTGGTAGTGTCGCTCACCTTTACGCGCGGCCCGAAAGGGCTGGCGACTATCATGGGCCTGCGCCCGGAAGAGGCAGCACGCGAACTGGACGCTGCCGGCGCAGATATAATTGGCGCCAACTGCGGCACCGGCAGTAACGACATGGTGGAGATTATCCGTCGCTTGCGTTCAGCCACAAATCGTCCCCTATGGGCAAAGCCCAATGCCGGCGTGCCGAAACTCGTGCGTGGCAGGACAATCTTTCCCGAGACACCAACGGAGATGGCGGGCAGGGTGCGTGCCCTAATCATGGCCGGTGCCAACATTATTGGGGGCTGCTGCGGCACGACGCCAGCACACATCCGCCGCATCGCCGCAGCAGCGGTAAGAAACCGCGCTCTGGCGCGCCGGAGCACCGCCGGCATGTTAAGCGACTCTGAAATCATATCGTGACGCGGGCCGCTCTCTACCTCCCCTTGACGCTCAAACGCTGGACAGCGATAATCGGTCCGATGGTGGCGCTGACTGCGTAGCATAATTACCTGGGGCGAAACCTATGGCCATACGGCTCGTATCTTCGCCGGCGAGCCTCCGCATTATGGGCGGTTTTCTGATTGTCCTGCTCATCTTCACAGCCGCGGCCCTGCTCTCCTGGCATAACTTCGGGCGCATCATCGCGGCGACTGGTGATATCATGCGCGAGAAGGAAGGATTGGAGTCAGCCCTGCGCCTGGAGAATGAAGCGCTCCGGGCCGATGCGGTGCAGGCCAGTCTTCTTCTCAGCACCGACGCCGCAGATATTGAGCCGTTCCGCGAGGCCATGCGCAACATGGCGAACGAGCGGGCCCGTCTCCTGCATCTCACCACCAGCGAAGGCGAACGCGACCTCGTGCGGCGCTGCGCGGCGCTGCAGACACAACTGGAGACGATTGTCCTGTCGCAGTTCGTCCCCGCAGTGATGGAGGGACACACCGAAGATATCGCCGCCACCCGCGCCACGGCAGGCCGTGTGGTGCAGGAGGTGGTGCGTCTCTCGCAGCGACTCAAGCGCGGTTTTGAGAGCCGCATCGCCCTGGCAAACCGCCGCGCCAACGACATCCGCAATGAGACGCTGACCTACTCCGGCTGGCTGCTTTTTCTCGCGGTCGTAGTGGCGGTGTTTGTTGCGATGGCCGCGGCACGCTCGGTCGTCACGCCGATCCGTAACCTCATGGAGGCCACCGAGGCCGTAGCGCGGGGCGACTTGGAGCGTCGGCTTGATGCCAGCCGGCCCGACGAGTTCGGCCGGCTGGCCGAGAGTTTCAACCGCATGATCGCCGAGTTGCGCGAAAGCCAGCACCGCGTCGTCCAAGCAGAAAAGATGGCGTCCATAGGCCGCCTGGCAGCCGGCGTGGCCCATGAAATCAATAATCCCATCGGAGTCATTCTTGGGTATGCCAAGATGCTGCGCAGTGCGGACAACCTTCCGCCGGAGGCCAGTGAGGACCTGCGCGCCATTGAAGAGGAGGCTGAGAGATGCCGGGAAGTGGTCCAGGGACTGCTCAACCTTAGCCGCGCAGTGCCGCCAGCGGACACGGTGGTTGATCTGACAGAGATTGTGCGCGAGGTCATTGATCGCGAGCGCACGACAGCCGAGGCCGCCGGCGTGTGCATCAGTTTCGGCGCGCCGACAACGACGCTACCGATTCGCGCCGAGGTCCCCCGCCTGCGTCAGGTGGTGCGCAATCTGGTACGCAACGCCCTGGAAGCCATGCCGCAAGGTGGTTCACTGCGCGTAGCGCTCCGACGCGAGGGCCCATCGCCGCGTGAGCCAGGTGGCCCCCTCATGCTCTGGGCTGAAGCGGAGTTCACCGACAGCGGCTGTGGTATCCCGCCAGAGGCGATGGAGCACATCTTTGAGCCATTTTTCACCACCAAGCCGCAGGGCACTGGCCTGGGGCTAGCCATAACCTATAATGTGGTGCGCGCTTACGGCGGCACTATCCGGGCGCTCAGTGAGCCCGGCCATGGTGCAACTTTCTTCTTGCGTTTCCCTCTGGCCGAAAACAGGAGCAAAGTGCCACCGCCCCCAGATGAACTGGGGGCGCGACGAACCCCTGCGGAGCTGGCAACCACCCCAGTGGAGACGCGTGCCGCCCCGCATCTGTCGTCAGGCGCTCCCCCCCTGGCCCCCCGGGCCTAAAGGAGAAAGGATGGCAAGAGAGCGCGTCCTCGTGGTGGACGACCGCCCCAACATGCTGCGGCTTCTGGAACGTATACTACGCCGGGACTACGACGTGACGGCCACCGGGGACGCGTTACAGGCGCGCGCCCTCATTGAGGGCGAAGAGTTTGACCTAGTCATCACAGATGTGCGCATGCCCGGGCTAAGTGGTATGGACCTTCTACGCATCGCGAAGCAGGCTCACCCCAAGACTGAAGTGTTGCTCCTCACTGCTTACGGCGACATCCCCCAGGCCGTCGAGGCCATGAAGCAGGGCGCCTACCACTACCTGACCAAGCCCTTCGAGCCCGACGAATTGCTCGTCTTCGCCCGCCAAGCACTGGAACACCGCCGCCTGGTGAAGCAGACGGAGTTCCTGCAGCAGGAGATTGAGGAGCGCTATGGCTTCGCCAACATCGTTGGCAAGAGCGAGGTGATGCGCCAAGCGGTAGCCCTTCTGCGCAAAGCGGCCGAGAGCGATTCCACCGTGCTCCTGCTTGGCGAGAGCGGCACTGGAAAAGAATTGTTTGCGCGCGCCATCCACTACGCCAGCCACCGCGCCAACTGCCGCTTCGTGCCGGTCAATTGCGGTGCTATACCACGCGAACTCCTGGAATCAGAACTTTTCGGCCACGTCAAGGGCGCCTTCACAGGCGCTATCCGCGCGAAGGCCGGCCTCTTTGACGAGGCTGAGGGCGGCACGCTCTTCCTGGACGAGATTGCTGAACTCGACATAGGTCTCCAAGTCAAGATTTGCCGCGCTATTCAGGAACGGGAGATCCGGGCGGTTGGCGCCACCAGCGACAAAAAAGTTGATGTGCGCCTCATTGCCGCCACCAACCAGGATCTCGCCGCCCGTGTAAAGGCCGGCCTCTTTCGTGAGGACCTCTATTACCGCATAAGTGTCTTTCCCATACGCGTCCCGCCGCTGCGCGAACGGATGGAGGATGTGCCCCTCCTGGCTACCTATTTCATGCGCAAGAGCGCCAAGGAGCAGGGCAAGGAACTCACTGGTATTGAGCCAGAAGCCATTCGGGCCCTCATGGAACACGACTGGCGCGGCAACGTGCGTGAGCTCCAGAACGTGATTGAGCGCGCCGTCCTGCTGGAAACCGGTCCGCAATTGCGTGCCGAGATAATTAGGAGCGGCCTGGCAGGCGCACTGCGCCGCGAACCGGAAGCCAGCGCCTACGCCGATCTACCCTACCGGGAAGCCATGCGCCTGGCGCTTCGTGATGCCGCCACGCGCTACCTGAGCACGCTTATGCGACAGTATCAGGGCAACGTGACCCGCGCGGCCAGCGCGGCGGCTATTGAACGCGAGAGCCTTAGCCGCCTCCTGGCCAAGTACGGCATCCGCGCAGCCGACTACCGCAAGTAGTACTGGCCCGACCGAGTCCGTCGGCGGGCACTCGTACTTTGGATATGAGCAAGAAACGATGCACGCGTCCGGCCCGGCAAAAGGAAAGTTACGCACGCCACGCGGGGGGCTGAAAATGCAAAGTGTGAGGAGAACATCATGACCCGCCTGCTCGTTACCGGCGGCTGTGGTTTCATCGGTTCAAACTTCATCCATCACATCCTTCGTACGCGCCGCGACTGGTCGCTGGTCAATGTGGACAAACTCTCCTACGCTGGCAACCTTGAAAACCTTGCCGAGATCCAGAACGATCCCCGTTACTGGTTCGTCAGGGCCGATATCGCCGACCGCGAGCAGATGACCGCCCTGGCCAGCGAAGGCATAGACGTCATCGTCAACTTTGCTGCCGAGACCCACGTGGACCGCAGCATACTTGACCCCGCCTTCTTTATCCGGAACAATGTCCTCGGCACCGAAAGTCTCCTCTGGGCGGCGAAGGAGAACCGCGTCGCTCGATTCGTCCAGATCAGCACCGACGAGGTGTACGGCTCGCTGGGTCCAACGGGCAAATTCACCGAGGATTCGCCGCTGCGACCTAACAATCCCTACGCCGCCTCCAAGGCCGCTGCCGACCTCCTCTGCCGCGCCTTCCAGCACACCTACGGCCTGGCCGTGATTATCACCCGCTGCAGCAATAACTACGGCCCCTACCAGTTCCCGGAAAAAGTCATTCCCGTCTGCATCAGCAACGCGCTGGCCGACCGGCCGCTGCCACTTTATGGCGACGGCCTCAACGTCCGCGACTGGATATATGTAGAGGACCACTGCCGCGCCATTGAAGCGGTCATAGAGCGCGGGCAGCCGGGCGAGGTTTACAACATCGGCTCCAACCAGGAAATGACCAACCTTGAACTGATGCGCACTATCCTCCGCGTCCTGGGCAAACCCGAATCGCTCATCCAGTTCGTCAAGGACCGCCCAGGCCATGATCGCCGCTATGCGATGGATTCCACAAGGATTCAGCGCGAGCTCGGATGGCGACCGCGAGTCGGATTTGAGGAAGGAATCCGCCGCACCGTGGAGTGGTACCAGACGCACCAGGACTGGCTCGCGCGCGTCAAGTCTGGCGCATACCGCGAATACTACCGCCAGCACTACATTGAGCGCCATGGGTTGAAGGAATAGCACCTGATGCACCACGCACGACCACACAGGTCGGATGACAGCATTGAGGCCAATAGCCGCGTCCTCATCCTCGGCGCGAGCGGCATGTTGGGGAGAGAACTGCTTCGCTTGGCCCCAACGGAGGATGAATTGGGCCGGCCAATCAACGTGGGCGGGGCGGATATCCAGGAGGTGGACATAACCGACGCGGAAGCCGTGCACCGCTATGTCGCACACATCGCACCGCGCGTCGTTATCAACTGTGCCGCATACACCGACGTGGACGGCTGCGAATCCAACCGCGAGAAAGCCTTCGCTGTCAATGGCGCCGGGGCCGGCCACGTCGCCGCTGCGGCCCGCGCCTGCGGCGCGCGCCTCCTGCACATCAGCACCGATTTCGTTTTTGACGGCGAGAAGGAGGAGCCATACGTAGAGGAGGACATCCCGCGCCCCATCAACGTCTATGGCGAATCAAAACTGGAAGGCGAGCGCCGGGTGCAGGATGTCGGCGGCGATTGGATCATTGTGCGCACTGCCTGGCTATACGGCCGCCACGGGAAGAACTTCGTGGATACCATCCTCCGCCTCGCCCGCACAAGGACGGAAATATCCGTGGTCACCGATATCATTGGCTGCCCCACCTCAGCGGCCGACCTCGCCGCAGTCATCTGGCACTTGGCGCTCAGCCCGTTGCGGGGCATCTACCACGCGGTAAATCAGGGCTCCTGCTCACGCTTTGAGCAGGCACGCGAGATTGTGCGCCTGGCTGGCCTCGCGTGCGAGGTGCGGGCGACGACTTCGGATGCCTTCCCGCTGCCGGCGCGCCGACCTGCCTGCGTCATCCTCTCGACCGAGAAGTTGCAGGCGGCCACCGGCCAGGCCATGCGTTCCTGGCGCGCCGCGCTGGCGGCATATCTGGGGGGTGGTTGAACACCGCGGATGTCACCGCTGTTCACCGCCTCCTGCAAGGAAGCCACACATGGGCATCAGCATCAGTCTCGTCGGCTTGGGCGCCTTTGGTAGCGCCTTTGCTGAACTCTTCAAGCGGCATCCGCTCGTGGACCGCGTCGGGCTTTGCGACCAGGTGCCGGAGCGCATCCGGCGCTTCGCCGAACAGGAATCGTGGCGCGACAAGTTCCATCCCCGGGACGCTTATGACTCGCTTGATGCCATCTGACGCAGCGACCTGGATGCCCTCGTCATTATCACCCAGCACTGGCTGCATGCCCCCCAGTGCATCAAAGCACTTGAAGCCGGCAAGCATGTCTACAGTGCCGTCCCCATCATCAGCGTCCCCGACTCCGACGAAATCCTTGACTGGTGCGACCGACTGGTCACCACGGTCCGTCGCACCGGCCTGCACTACATGTATGGGGAGACGACTTATTACCGCCCTGAGGCAATGTACTGCCGCCGCCGGGCCGCTGAGGGCGCATTTGGCGCATTCGTCCACGCCGAGGGCGAGTACTTCCACCCTTTTGATTCGCCAGGATGTGACCTCTGTCAAGTCCTTGCTGCGCGGCGCAACAGCCCCGCCGGGCGTGAACATGACCGACTTATCCGCGACTATGAGGCCCGCGGCATCCGCGGCGGCCCCATGCACTATCCGACCCACTCCACTGCAGGCCCGATGTGCGTCATGCGGACCCACGCTGTCAAGGTCTGCGCCTGGGGGCAGCGACCACATACGACCGACCCCTATTTCGCCGAATCCGGCCAGCACTTCAGCAACGAGACCGCGCTTTTCCAGATGAGCAACGGCGCGACGATGCGCATCTGCGAACATCGCGAAATCGGCCATCCCGGCAGCGAGATCTTTCGCATCTATGGCACGAAGGCGAGTTTCTCCGGGCGCACCTGGTTCACCAACAGTGAGCGCATGGAGTTGAAGGTCGAGGAGATGCGCGACCCCCTGCCACCGGAGGTCGCCGCCGCTTGGCGCGACGCACGCACAAACTCTGTCGCTTATGGCGGGCACGGTGGCTCACACGCTTACCTCGTGCACGAGTTCGTGGACGCTGTCGCTAGCGGGCGGCGTCCCGCCATAAGCGTCTGGGACGCCGTGCGCTACACCGCCGCTGGCGCAGTGGCGCACAAGTCCGCCCTCGCAGATGGGGAGGTGCTCCGCGTGCCCGACTGGGGCGACCCGCCGACGGCGTGAGGTGTGGGGAGCGGCCTGACAGCACGTGCGCGACCAAACTTTGCAACACCGCCTTCCGCGTGATACAATCAGCACAAATATTGGGAACTGCCCCGGAGCCTGCTCTTCCCGGCTACCAGGCTCCTGCGGAAATGAACCAAATGGCAACACATCGGCTTCAGGGACAGACCGCACCCTTCGCGTGCCTTCTCGCGTTCACGCTGGCATCAGCACTTGTGGCCGCGGACAGTGCCGCGTTCCGGACCGACAAACTTGTAGTAGCCACCCATCCCCTCAACGCGCACGTCCGCGAACTGGACGGCCAGTGGCAGGGCAACATCTTCGCCTCTGATGGCAACGTCTACTTTTTCAGTTCCACCCATGCAGCACAGCACGGCGCCGCTTTCTTCCGCTACAATCCGCCCACAAACCAATTGACCCTCCTCTGCGAAGACATCACACTCGTCTGCGGTGAGGATCCGAAAAAGACCACCCCTCAGGGGAAAGTCCACAGCGACATCATTGAATTGGACGGTTGGCTATACTTCGTGACGCACCTCTCGCGCTACACCGAGAGAGAGGCCGCCGCTTATCCCGGTGCCCATCTGGTTGGCTACCAGATTAATACAGGCAAGTTCCGAGATTACGGCGTTATCCACCCACACTACAGTTGTTACAGCGGGCTGGCTGTGGATGCCCAGCGCAAGGTTGCTTATGTTTATCTGCGGCCTTTCTTCCACAGGGCACGCCCGGAGGATAGTGCACGCATTTACCGCATCCACCTGGAATCCGGACACAAAGAGAACCTCGGCCGCCTGCACGAGGGCAACGGCTCGTGCTACCACATCTTCCTGGATGCGGACGGTAACTGCTGGTTCACAAGTCGGGACATGTTCTTCCGCATCCGCCCGGACAGGTTGACCGCGGAGCGAGTGGACGGCGTCCTGCCGGAGCCACGTTCCTGGCGCTGGGCGCAGGCCTTGCCAGACGGGAGGCGTTGTTTGGTTACCTTTGCAGATAGTCCCAACCTCTGGCTTTTTGACGCGCGCGAACCGGTGCGGCGAGAGTCCTTCCGCCTCATTGCCAACATCGGCCCCACGGAACTCGGCATGGTCTGCGACGGCGAGCGCGTGTTTTACATCCAGCGCGAGGGACGGAAGGACTGGTTGCCCGGCGGCGGCTCCGATGGCGACCTTCACCTCCTCAGCCTCGCGCTCGCCGCCAACCCACACCCGCAGATAACCGACCACGGCCTCTTGCTGGATACTGAGGGGCGTCGCCCCTGGAAACTCGCCTCCCTCTCTACCGACGGCCAGGGACGCATCTTCCTGGTGGGGGCCTGGCGCCTCCTCCCCGGCGAGGAAAAACAACTCGGCGTCTGGAAGGGGACTAGCGGCCGGTGGTGCGGGCAATTCCTCGGTATTGCCGACCTCGCAACGCGCCCGGGTACCGATCGTCCTTAGTGTCAGGCCAAATCCATCCCGCCTTCCACACCGGCGGGTCCTGAGACCACTCTCTTCCCGCGAACGTCCCCCGCTACCGGCAGGCTGCATGCATCAAGGCTTGGCGTTTTCGCGTTGCCTACAGCCCGACGCGCCGGCCGCTGGCGCGCGCACTTTTCTCTTCAGCGAATGCGATACGCATAGTCTCGCGCGTGCTCCAGGGCGTGCATCGCTCCGGCTCGCGTCCGGCCTTGACGCATTCCACGAAGTAGTCCACCGTCCGCCCGTGGCCCGTGCCGGGTGCCAGCGGCACCTTTGCGTATTCTTTCTCCCCCTTGCGTGCCAGAAAGAGATCCGCATCGCGGCAACCCATTTCCAGCGTCACCCCTTCGAAGACAGCCAGAAAACTCATGTTGAACGGCCCCGCCTTCGCCCAAGTGGTTTCGGCGACGACCACCGGCCCACCAGGATAGTGGTACTGAGTCGCAGCCGTGTCAATTGCCCCGCTCTCGCCGGGGAGGCCGGTTGTGACCACGGCGGCGGGCACGCCGAGGAGATGATTGACGAAGTCGGTATCGTGCACGTGCAGGTCAATGAGTGCCCCGCCGCTGCGCCGCCCATCCAGGAACCAGTTATCGCTCGCCCACCGCGGCGCTGCACTCACCCGCCGCAGAGAAAGAAAGAGGAGTCGGCCGAACTCTCCGCTCCGGTGCACCTCCACCACCTTCTCGTAGCACGGCCAGAACCGAAGGCATTGCGCAATCATCAGCAGTCGCCCACTCTTTTCCCTGACGCGGAGCATGGCGTCGGCCTGGTGCAGCGTGCGGCTCATGGGCTTTTCGCAGAGGACGTGACATCCCGCGCGCAACGCCTTGATGGCGTATTCCGCGTGCAGATCGGTGGGCAGGCAGATGCTGACGATATCCATTTCAGCCCTACGCAGCATCTCATCTCCGGAGGCGAAAATCTGGATGCCGGACAAGCGCACCGGCTCTGGTGCGCCGACGTTTATCTCCAGCGACTTGCCCTGCAACTGCTCCGGCCGCTTGTCGGCGATGGCCACCAGACGACAGTCATTGCGTCTCAGGTAGTGGCTCGCGTGATTATGCCCCATTCCCCCGAACCCGATGATGCCTATCCTTAACATTTCGTCTCCCCCTGCTTGGACGCCAACGTCCGATCGATGATACGCCGCAGATACCGGATGGCCTTCTGGATGTCCTTTACCTGCTGCGGTCCCTTGATCTCCCGCTCAATGATGATATCGCCCGTGAAACCAAGTTCATGGAGCCGAGCAATGATCTTCCTGAAGTTGACCTTGCCTTTCCCGATGGGGACTTCCTTGCCGAGTTGGCGGCCATTCGTCGGATAAAGGCCATCCTTGGCGTGCAGGTTGCGCACATAGATGCCGATGACGTCCAGCGCATCAAGCGGGTTGGCCTTGCCATAGAGGATGAGGTTGGCGGTGTCAAGGTTGACGCCGAGGTTGGGCAGGGCGACGTCCTCAATAACCCGCAAGAGCGTTACAGGTGTTTCCTGTCCGGTCTCGAACCAGAAACTAATGCCGCGTTCCAGGCAGTGCTGAGCCACCTCACGCGTCGCCGCCACCGTGGGCGCGTAGAGCGGGTCGCCAGGATTCTCTGGAACGAAGCCGCAATGACTGATGATCGCCGGCACGCCGCACCAGGCCGCAAAGTCCGCCGCTCGTTTCAGTTCCTGCACTCGCTGGGCGCGGTATTCTGGCGGCACCAGGCCCAGCGTCGCCGGTCCCTCAATGAAGTTCCACTTCGCCGGCCCCGAGTAGCCTGCCCAGATGGCGGCAATCCTTACTCCTGTCGCCGCTGCATCCGCTTTCACTTTCGCCGCATACTCCGGCGTCAGACGTGCCGGGTTCCAGATGGAGAACTGCGTCACTCGGAGCCCGTACTTCGCAACAAGCTCAAACTCGTTACCGCCATCCGCACGCGGCGACGACATCACACCAATTTCCATCGCACCCATGCATTTCCTCCTGAGTTGACATCGCGCATCACGCCTCCACATCCCTGTAGCAAGGTGCGGCATCCTAGTATACCCAGCCCCTGGTGTCAACTGCATCCGCCCGAGCCCGGGAACCACCACGCCCTGGCAGAGCTCCGCAAGACGAGTGCCGTCCGCACGCACGCATTTTTCCATGACCCGGAACGTCTTTCCGAGGAGTGCTGGTGCTCGCTCGGCAGAAATCGGCTTGCAAAGCCTCGCCCCAGTGTTACAATGATATTAGGAAAAACGAGCCCCACTACCTGGGCTAGACTGGGCCCATAGCTCAGTTGGTCAGAGCAGCGGACTCATAATCCGCCCGTCGGAGGTTCGAGTCCTCCTGGGCCCACCATGGAAATCATGCACGCCAGTCGCAGCCCGGCGCGAGATTCCCCCGCCTTCAGAAAGAGTTGCACCCACCGGTCAATGCTGGCTCCGCGGGCCACTTGCCGCGAGGTTGCGTGCCTCTTGCGCCCGCCATATCCTGAGCGCATAATCCTCGGTGGACAGGCGGAACGAGGTCGGCACGGAAGGCACATCGGAACCGCTCCAGGCACACACTTGACTCCCGTGGAGGCGTCGAGGATGAGAAAGCATGCTGTGCGCACAACCGCAGTGTTGGTGGCACATGCCCTTCTTTTTATTATTATTGCGCCGACCGCTGCAACCGCCGACAACCCCACACTAGAGATGCGCGACGGCAAGTTGAGGTTGGAGAATGCCTTCGTAGCGGCGACAATTGACCCCGAAAACGGCGCGGCGCTGGCGGCATTCGTCGTCAAGTCCAAGCGGAAGCAGTTGCTGGCATCGCCCTCCTTTGTTGACAGCAATATCCTCGTCGGCAGGCGTGTGGTGGGGCTCGAGCATCTCGCATTCAAACTCACTGAGGATAGCCCGCGCGCCGCCGAAGAGGCTTCCTGGGAACTGCGGGCCACGCTTCCCCCGGACATGCCCCTGGACGGTGAAAACCTGGTGGGTCGCGCGTGGGACGCCATCGTCTGGCATCCGCACGCAGCGTTGCAGCGGCAGCCCTACGAGCAGATAGAACTCGTGAAGCGTTATCGTCTGCGCCGCAATTCGTGGGCGCTAGAGGTGGATTATGAATTACGCAACACCGGCGCGCGGCCGGTATCGGTGTGTCTGGGCACGGCCATCTCGCCCACCGGCGTGCGTCTGTGTCTGCCGACGCGCGACGGCAACGTCGCGGTCGACCTGCCACTCGGTGGCCACGACAAACGGCCCATCCTGGCATTCGGCGAGGGTGGCAAGGCCTGGTTGTATGAAACGCCGGGGGCCTGGATTGCCAACGTGGACGGCGAGGGGGATGGGCTGGCGGCGGCCTTCGACGCCCGCCATGTCTCCTTCCTGAAGGTTGAGGCGGCGAAACCGACCGTGACCTTCGCCCGCACACGGGTGGAGATACCGCCGGGCGGCAGGTTTCGCAGCAGCGCCTTCCTTATGCCGGTCCAGGGATTGGCGCGCGTGAACGGGGCGGAGGGCGAACTGGCGGCCCTCTCCAGAGTTGAGCCGGCGGCCGCTGACGGCGGACCGACCATTTTTCGCCGGACTTTCATCAGCGAGATGCTTGAGGAAGCCAACCTCGACCCCGCCACTCCCGTTGCCCCTGTCGGTGAGGACAATGATGCGCTGGCGCGTTTGTCCGCGGCTGCCAAGGAGTGCGCCACGGCGCGCCTCTCGCCGATTCAAGTCCACCTGGGGTTGTTCTCGGCGCGGGATCGTGAGGTGGAGGTCGTCTTCGCCGTGCAGAAAAACTTGGTGGAACGCCGCCCGCCTTTGGGCACACGCCGAGCGAGTTTGAAAGCCGGTACCTTGACGCTGCTCCAAGTCGCCTTCGTCCCGCAGGAAGCTGGCACACACATTGTGCACGCGGAGGTACGCGAGGGGGATCAAGTCGTCGCCCGCTTTGAGCAGCCGGTCATTGCCGGCAAGCCGAAGGGCTTCTACCTTCCTGCCGGGCCGCCGAAAGAGGGGCGAATCAACGAGGATTTCTATTATGAGCAGTGTGGCCGTCCACGGCAGCCGATTCACTGGGACTGGGAGCCGACGCTGGCCGTGGAATCGCCGCACGTGCGGCTGGCACGCCCTCTGGCGGGCGGGCCGGTGCGCACGTTCATCGTTACTCCCTATGGCCGCAGCCGCGACGTAGCCGAGTTGGCGCAGCGCATCGAAATGAAGTACGACGTATTGATTGAGAGCGTGTGGGGGTACGACATGGACGTACGGGCGGTGGCACCAGTGAGCGAGGTGGACCGGTTGCGCACGCTCCTCAACCGGCCCCACGACGTCATCATCCTGGGCACGTTCATGGGGCAGCGCTTCCCCGTGGACGTGGTCGGCGAGATCGCACGCCAGGTGGAAGAGGAGGGGACAGGCTTGATTGCCTCCATCGCCGCACACCTAGCCGGGCCGCTGAAGGAGTACAGCGACCGAGCCAAGCCCGACAAGGCCCTCTTCCCCGAGGGACGGGCACGGGTGGCGCGGGTGGGCAAGGGGCGCGTGGTTTTCTTTGATGGTACTACCGACCGCGACCTGCGCACCTCCTGGATTTCGCGTTCACACGCGGTCACCGAGTATGACCACGACGAGTTCGCACGTATTCTCCTGTGGGCGGCGGGGCGTAGTCCGCAGGTTTCGCTCTCAATTGCAGGGGCGCCGAAAAGCGTAGCGCGCGAGCATTTGTCGCGCACGCTCATGAGCGTGACCCTGCGCAATCAGGGGCAGGCGAGGTTCCGCGGCACGCTGCGCCTCGTTGCCCGTAAGGACCTGGAGGCTGACTACCCCTATTACGGCCAGGTGGAGGCCTCGCGGCGGGTTTATCCGTCGTGGGAGGACTGGGCGAGCATCGAGAGGCCAGTCGAAGTCACCGCTGGCGACACGTCTACCGTACGCCTGGGATTGCCCACGCTTCCTGCGGGGCACTTCTGCCTGGATGTGGCCATCCTAGACACTGAGGGCGCAATTGTGGACTGGCGGCGTGTGCCCATCGTCGTGGAATGCACACCGAATATCGCCAAGATTACTTTGGCGGAAAGCCCGGAGCGCACCACACGTGCACTGTTTGAGCAATCGCCCGCTCAGGAGCGTGCGCAGGCCCAGCGCGAGATGGAGTCGCGCTTCTTCACTTCCGACCAGGGCAAGGTCATCGCGGTTGATTGCGTCGTGAGCGGTGCGGCGGATGGCGACCGCCTGGAACTGACAGCCTTCGACCCGTGGCAGCGCGTCATCTTCCGCGAGGAAAAGGCGCTCGTGCGGGACGGTCAGCAACACAGGGAAGAGTTTCGTGTTCCCCTCCATGCCGCCTATCATCGCATCCTCGAACTAAAGGCCCGCCTCTACGACGCTGCCGGCTGCGTCCAGGAGCGGCGGCTCCTCGGCTTTATCCAACCACGCCTGTCGCGCCTTCCGGCCTTCGGCTGGGTTACCTATTCGCCCGACAGCGACCTGCGGCCCGAAGTCACCGGCTACGATGCGCGCCATCGCGGCTTCGTCGCCATGCGCGATATCATCCAGCACGCTTGGTGCAACATGAACATGGTCGGCCTCACCGATGCGCTGCCTGATGCCGAGGACATCCTCCTGCCCGGCGACGAGCCGGCGCTACCACCCACTTCCCCGTCGGCAATGCCGGACACGAGCGCGGAGGCCGCCCGCAAGATGCTCTCCAGCCCCCTTGACCTGCGGCAGGGCTACATCCGCGTTCCCTGCCTGCTTGACCCCAAAGTGCGCGAAGCCATTCTCCGGCACAAGGAAGACTATTTCCGCACCCGCAGCCGCTTCTGCCGGCCCTTCAACGTCACTATGGGCGACGAGTGGTATTACACCAAGGAAATCGTGGATAAGCGGGTCTCCGCCGGTTTCCGCCGCCAGTTCATCCTCAGCCGCGATGGCAACATCTGCCGCTGCCCGCACTGCCTGCGCGCCCTCCGCGACTTCGCCAGTAAACTCTATGGTGGCGACCTGCGTCGCCTCAACACCGAGTGGAGCACGAACTACAGGGCTTGGGACGAGGTGGCCCCACCCCTCCTCAGCGAGAACCGGGTGAAGGCAAACAAGAGTTGGAAGGCCGTGGACCTATCCACGTCGGTCAGCAGCCGCCCTGAGCGGTGCCCGCCGGAGGAGAAATGGCCACACGTGATTGACCACCGCCGCTTCATTGACCACCAAGTGGCGGACCTAATCGCTGCTATCCGCGAGGCAGCACGCCGCGGCTCACCCACCAGCAAACTCGGCTGGGGCGACCTCATGGGCGACACCAGCATGTGGAACGGCCTGGACGCCTACCTCATTGCGCCCCACATGGACTTCAACGGTCTTGACCACGAGATCAACATCTGGCAGAGCCTCGGTCATCCAGATAACGCCCACTTCGTCGGCTACGCCAAGCAGTACAGCCGCATCCGCGAGAGCACCGTCCCCTGGTACATGATGTTTGAGGGCTGCACCAGCATCGCCAACTGGAACAGCGGCGAGTATCCCAAACACCGCATGGACTACACCTTTTTTGACGCGGCGCACGTCATCTTTGACACCATGCGCGAGATTCGCGGGCGGGGCTTTGACCGCCTCCTAGTCGGCCACCGCTACCGCGATCCGGTCGCCATCCTCTATGACCCGCGCAGCATCTACGTCTCCGAGATGCAGGAGTGGCAGGAGGACCAAGCCAAGTTTTTCCGCGACATGGCCATCGCCTCGCGCAGCCACACCGACACCTGCAAGAAGGTTGAGCAAAGTTACGCCGCGCTACTTGCTGAGCACTATCTGCAGTATTACACCGTCGCCTACGGTCACCTGGAGGAGGGCCACTTCGGCAAGTTCGGCAAGCCGCGGGTACTCTTCCTGCCCTACACGCAGTGTCTAAGCACGCAGCAGGCAGCGACGCTGGAAAAATTCGCGCGCGAGGGCGGAATCCTTGTTGGCGATGTCCACACCGGCTTCCGCGACGAACATGGCAAGCGCCTGGCGCAGGGCAGCCTCAACCACGTGTTCGGCATCCGGCAAACGACAAGCAGCGGCATGCGCGTCCGCCAGGGCGCCGACGGCACGCGCGTTGCTGTGCGATTTGACGCCGCCTGTGGCGGGCCCTTTGCCTTGGCTTTTCTCGCCGTCGGCCCCGGCGACGTGGCGCCCACCACCGCCCGGGCGCACGCCCGCTACAGCCTCGGCGGGCGCGAGCACCCGGCCTTTCTCGTCAATGAGTTCGGCCAGGGCAAGGCCATCTACCTCAACTTCCTGCCGGCCGGCTACCGCGAGGTGGTAGGCGACATTGTCGAGGGCGAGGGCGGCCAGGACGACCTCGGCGCCGCGGCCGGAGCGCAGCAACTTGCCGGCACGCCGGCCGAGCGGTTCCGCGCCGTCTTCGCCACCATCCTGCGTCTGGCTGGCGTCCAGGACCCTGTCGTCTGCGAGGGCTATCCCGGCATCTACCGCTTCGGCGAAGGGAGGGTGGAATACCTCGGCGTGGACGTGGGCTACAAGAACCCGGAGCGCTGGCGCACCTACGAGATACGCCTCCGTGACAAGCGCCACGTCTACGACTGTCGCCGCGGGCAGTACCTCGGTTACGACGAGCGCATCAAGGTGCAGTGCGACGCGGAAAATCTGCGGCTGAATCACCTCTTCGCCCTCATGCCCTACCGCGTGGAGGGCGTGCGCCTCCAGTTGCATGAGACTGAGGTGCCACGCGGGGGCACGCTGACCCTCTCCGCGCAACTGCTGCCGGAAGAGCCGCGACGCGAACGGCATGTTCTATCCCTTTGTCTTCTCAACCCCAACGGGGAAGAGATGCGACACTACGGCACCTGCCTGGAGACGCGCGACGGCATCGCCACTGGCCGCGTGGACTTTGCGCTCAATGATATGCCCGGGCGCTGGAAACTGCGCCTCACCGACGCGGCGACCGGAATGGCAGCGGAGGCCGAGTTCCTGGTCAAATAGCGCTTATCGCGGCTGATCGTGGCCACAAAGCCCACTTTTCACATCGGCAAGCGATGTACTCCATCCCCTTGCGCTACCGGCTCCCATGCTCTAGACTCATCTAGTAGAGGGCAAATCGTCTCGGCCCTGGGGAGGATCGCGTGCGCACGGTCATCACCGGTGGTGCCGGTTTTCTCGGTTCGCACCTCTGTGATGCTCTCTTGGCCAAAAGGCATGAGGTTGTAGTACTGGACAACCTCATCACCGGTGACATCGCCAACATCGGCCACCTGCTCGGGCATCCGCGATTCCGCTTCTATCACCACGATGTAACCAACTACATCTTCGTGGATGGCCCGGTGGACAACGTCCTGCACTTTGCCTCGCCGGCCAGCCCGCACGACTATCTCCGATTCCCGATTCAGACGCTCAAGGTGGGATCGCTGGGAACCCACAAAGCACTCGGCCTTGCCAAGCACAAGGGGGCGCGCTTCCTCTTGGCATCCACCTCGGAGGTTTATGGCAACCCACAGGTGCACCCCCAGAGCGAGGACTATTGGGGTCACGTCAACCCCATCGGCCGACGCGGCGTCTACGACGAGGCCAAGCGTTTCGCCGAAGCCCTGGTAATGGCCTATCATCGCTACCACGGACTGGCGACACGGATTGTGCGCATTTTCAACACCTACGGACCCCGCATGCGATTGGACGACGGACGCGCACTGCCTACCTTCATAACTCAGGCCTTGCGTGGTGAGGACATCACCGTCTATGGTGATGGGCGACAAACGCGCAGTTTTACATACGTGGATGATACAGTGCGAGGAATCCTGGCGCTTCTGGAATCAGACGTTGTGGAGCCGGTGAACATCGGCAATCCGGAGGAAGTGAGCATTGTTGACTTGGCGCAGGAGATTGTGGCGTTAAGCGGTTCGCGTTCGCGTATCGTCACCCGGCCATTCCCGCCCGGCTTTGAGGACGACCCCAAGGTGCGGCGACCCGACATTAGCCGTGCGCGGCGGCTGCTTGGCTGGGAACCACGCGTGCCGCGTGCTGAAGGGCTGCGCCGAACGCTGGACTACTTCAGGCGCAAACTGGGCCTGAACGATGCGAGTGGTGGGAGGTAGCGCGCGCGGACGTCGCCTGCTCAGCCCGCGCGGTGGTGATATTCGCCCGATGCCGGACCGTGTTCGGCAAGCGCTGTTCAACATTCTCGGGCGGACCGTGGTGGGAGCACGCGTTCTGGACCTCTTTAGCGGCACAGGAGCACTCGGCATTGAAGCCCTCAGCCGCGGCGCGACGGCCTGCCTCTTTGTGGAGAACGATCGCATGGCCGTGCGCCTGATTGAAGAAAACCTCAGACGTCTGGGATTCGCCGAGGCGGCGCGGGTGTGGCAGGCAGACGCACTGCAACTGGCGCCCCGCTTGGCAGCCATCCACGAGGCCTTTGACCTGGTGTTTGCCGGACCGCCCTACCGACTGCTGGAGGAGGCGAAAACGCGGGCTGCGCTGATGCAACTCTTCGCGCAGCTCAATCTCCAGGAGAGCCTGTCGCCGGCGGCAGTTATTGTCCTGCAGCATCCAGCTGACGTCGCCATTGATGCAGCGCCTGCCGCCGGGCTAGTGTGCACCGATCAGCGCCGCTATGGCCGCACGGCGCTGACGTTCCTGGAGCGGCCTCCCCACGCAACTGGGCCACAGGAACGGCCGGTGGAGGACTGACCCCGTGCCCGCAAAACAGGTTTATCGCTACCTCAAGCCGGAGGCGCTGGCCAAATTCCAGCGCCTTGACCTAGTGGCACGGGCGGTGGTGGAGGGGTTCGTCTCCGGGCTGCACCGCAGCCCCTATCACGGCTTCAGCGTGGAGTTCGCAGAGCACCGCGAATATGTCCCCGGGGATAACCCACGCGACTTGGACTGGCTCGCCCTGGCACGCACCGACCGCTATTTCATCAAACAGTATGAGGAAGAGACCAATCTCAAGGCGCATCTCCTCCTGGACTGCAGCGGCTCCATGGCCTTTCGCTCCGACGGCCTCAGCAAGTTGGAGTATGGCTGCTATCTAGCTGCCTCGCTGGCCTTCCTGATGGTGCGGCAACAGGACAGTGTGGGCCTGGTAGCGTTTGACCACAAGATTCGTCACTTCATCCCGCCGGGCGGCACCCGTATCCACCTGAACCTCCTACTGCGCACACTGGAAGGTCTCAGCGGGGAGGGCGAGACGGACCTGAGCGGCACGCTGCACGAGTTGGCGGAGCGCATCCGCCGCCGCGGCCTCATCATCGTTATCAGTGACCTCTACGACGAGCCGCGCGAGGTCCTGCATGCGCTCAGCCATTTCCGCCACAAGAAGCACGAGGTTATGGTCTTCCACGTCCTGCACCACCACGAAGTCGTCTTCCCCTACCGTCGCCTCACTGATTTTGTGGACATGGAAACCAATCAG
>Ga0272448_1000099_pt1 | contig 120965 bp, 84 predicted proteins | sample YNPCB0191_FD_202220 | JGI IMG/M metagenome (GOLD analysis project Ga0272448, IMG submission 202220) | Hot spring sediment microbial communities from Yellowstone National Park, WY, United States - YNP-CB-019-1 | ecosystem: Environmental > Aquatic > Thermal springs > Hot (42-90C) > Sediment... | reverse complement strand
GGCCATCCGCACCCGTGTCAGGTCCGGGCATTCCTCCACCGCTTCCCAATCCAGCGGCAGACACCCCTGTGCGATTCTCGCCATCTTCCCCTCTCACCAGGAACCCTGAAAATCCACGCCGACATTATAGCGAGGGGTATCTCATCGCGCACATCGAAATCCGGCGACCTCTGGGGTAGAATTCCGCGTTTTCGCCCCCTGGCGAGCGACCAACCCTTGTCATTCCAGCGCCCGCCTGGGGTAAATCCCCACCACCCCCTCGCTTCCCGCACGCGATTCCCAGGGCCCTCGATACTTCCGCGACAGGCTTTGTATATATTTTTTACTTGACAACTGTCCGCCCGCGGTGTACAATTCGCGAGGTTCGAGAATCTTAGTGGGTCATCCATGGCAGAGATCAACACGCCGAAGCACCTCCAGATCGCTACATACCTTCGCATCCTCATAGAGGAGGGCCGAGTAAGACCGGGCGGGCGGCTTCCGACCGAGGCGCAGTTGTGCAGCCGATTCGGTTGCAGCCGTGGACCGGTGCGACAGGCGCTGGCGGAGCTTGTGCGCGAAGGAGAGATCCGACGGCAACGGGGAGCCGGTTCATTTGTAGTGCAGCGAGGACGCAAGCCGCCGGACAGCCGGCGCCTGCTGGCGGCAATCGCGCCTAACATGGAGAACTCGGAGTTCGCCCGTTCAATACGAGCGTTGAACCTCGTCGCCAACCAGCGGGGCTATAGCCTGCTGCTCGGTGTGACCAACGACATCCACGGCATCGAGAAAGCATTCATAGACGAGATCGCCCAGCATCGTGTGCGGGGCGTCGTCAAGTTCCCGACGATCATCGAGAAGGAGGAGGAGACGCGGGCGCATCTACGCAAGTACGGTATGTCCGTGGTGATCCTCAACGACTTCTGGACGGGTCTGTCGGGAGACGACTCCGTCGCTTACGACGAACGAGCGGCAGTGGAGATGGTCGTAGCGCATCTCGTCGAGCTCGGACACCGCAAGATTGGCATGGTTGAGACCTCGCTCTGGCCGCGAAGCAACGCGATAGCTGCTTTCTTCAAAAGTCTGACAAGTCGCGGTCTGAGCCACAAGAGGGAACAACTCCTCCTTTACGATGACCGAAATGAGTTACCTCCTGTGGAAAAGCTTTACACGCGAAACGGGCCGAAGCCCACGGCGCTCGTCACGGTTTACGACGTCGTGGCAATGCGCCTGATCGCACAGCTCCGGAAGATCGGGCTTGGCGTTCCGGAGGACGTCTCCGTTGCCAACGTTAACGGCGCCCCAGTGGACGTCCCGTTAGAGATCGATCTGACCACGGCAATACCGCCGTATCGTGCGATGATGGAGCAGGCGCTGGACCTGATCGTGGATGGTCAGAAAAGGAACCACGTGGGTCACTATGTGTTCAAGCCGGAGTTTCGGGCCAGTGGCACCACGGCCCCTTGCAGGGAGAGCGCGGTCAAGGTGGCCCAAAGTGCATGACCGGAGAGGCATTTCCTGAAAGGAAAGGGGGTGAAGTACATGGGGTTCAAAATGTCTCAGGCGATGAGCGAGTAGTAGTTCTTTACACTGGATCTGGAGTAAGGAAAGGGAAGACGATGATACGGGATTTCTTGCGTGCGATTTGGCGAGCCTTTACGTTGATTGAACTGCTAGTCGTAATTGCGATTGTCGGCATTTTGGCCGCCCTCCTGCTCCCCGCGCTTGCCGCCGCAAGGGAGAAGGCCCGTCGCACCGCATGCCTCAGCAACCTGACCCAGATCGCTCGAGGGCTGGAATCTTACTGCAGTGACTACAGCCAGTATTTCCCGTCGTGGCCGGCATGGGGTGGACCGATCGTGTGGGACGATGGACGCGGAACAGGCGGAGCATGCAACGACTTCACCTTCTATGATGACGGCATTTACTCCGCCAAGGATCTCAACGGCAGTACGGTGAGGACTGTCAGGACCGGAAAGGGCGGCTTTGACGGAGGCGAGTGGAACGCGTTCACCGGCCGGTATAACCCGATTGCCTGCTTCAGAACCATTTATGCCGGCACCGAGTACGGCTGGGGCAGCATCGGCAATCCAACTCGCACCAAGGGGCAGTTGAGCATGGCTCCGATCGGTCTCGGATATCTTGTAGGCGGAGGTTACGTGGGTGATGCCAGGGTTTTCTGGTGCCCGAGTGCAGGCGACAATATGCCGCCTGACTGGATGAACGATAGTTGGGACCGCACCTACGTCAACCCCGGCGATGCCACGCCCATCAGGTTTGGGGACAACGCCGCCACAAGTCTCACCGCTTTGAAACGTGCTGGCGGGTTTGACCGTGTGAGCCTCTCCCACGGTGACTGGACGTGGCTCAAACCGTGGGTCTGGAACGATTACGAAGGCGTGAGGATGCCCCATCTCGTGGTGCAGGGCACCTATGCGTATCGTAACGTCCCGTGCAACGTGGAAATTCCCAGTTACAACCGCGCGAAGGGTATCGCCTCATGGCCACGCGACATTGGCGAGCCCGATGTCTATCTCGGTTATACCGTGCCCGAAGTAGCGGTTACGCCGGGTTGCCCGCCGTTCAAAACGCAGAAACTGCTCGCGGCACGGGCGCTGGTCGCCGACACTTTCTCCATAGGGTACTCTTACCGGGATAGGCAGGGGGCACAGTTCCCTTCAGGGCCTTATCCGGGTTACGGCTGGTACCATCACAAGGATGGCTACAACGTGCTCTATGGCGACTGGTCGGCCAAGTGGTATGGCGACCCTCAGCAGCGGCTGATGTGGTGGCCCGGCGACTACAGCTCCACTCCAGGTGGACAGAGGCCGCAGCTGGCGTCGCTGGCCGCGAACAACGTTGGAGTCATCGTCTCGGAGCCGCTCGACAGGAAGTACTGGGGTGACCTCGGCTACAGCCCGGGCATGGCCTATAACCACGTGTGGGGGTACGTGTTTGGGTTCAACTATGATTACAAGGGCAGCGTGGACGCCTGGCACATCCTGGATAAGGTAGCAGGGATGGACACGGGATCCTGGTACAGGCCCTACAGCGACTATCCTCGGGATTGAACGGTTCGAGTTGGCGCCGGATTGGTTCGGAGCGCGGGATGTCGCGGCCCTGAAAGCCCTCCCGTTGTGAGGGGCTGGGAGGGCTGATGGCGAAGCATTCGCAGCGCGAACGGTGTTCCTCGGATCCGGAGGGAGAAGTGTGGAAAGCCGAGTCAAAACGGTAGTCATCGCCGCAATTTCCTCGATAGTCGTCGTCATAGCAGTTGGCTGGACGGTCAGGCGGCTGTTCGGCAGGCCTGCTTCCCCCGAGTGGTTCGACAAATACATGGCGGAAGAGAAGGTCGAGATGATAGACGAGCAGACCTTCGAGACCATGACAAAGACCGCGAAGGAATGGGAACGTATTGGGAGTAAAGGAGGCAAATACAAGAACCCGAAGACCGGCAATTACTCGATGTTGCCTGCGGCGGTATGTCCAGTATGTCTCAAGAAGATACCCAAGCCAGTGCCACCTTACGGAGCGCGGCCCACCAGAGAGGAGGTAATCGCCTTTGATCAGGTGCTGAGGGAGTACGCATGTCCGAAATGCGGTGCCCGTGGGATCTTCGCTCCGGGCGCCGCGCGCGGGTCGGTGCCCACTCAATCCCAGCCGGCCGCACGCTGAGGTAATTTCTCGGGAAGCCGGATCCCTTTTCGAAGGCCGTCCGATTGCCCATGAAGGAAAGATCGTTGGTTTTTCGATACTCGCGGCGCCACCGCTCGACAAGTTTTCGGAGACAGCGGAATGCGTCCGGCGGTTTCCCCGCGAAGACACTGGGACGGGGGATCGCCGACTCGGCGAAAGATATGTTTCCTTTCCGGTACGTGGAGGATCTGCGATGACCCACAGGGTCGTGAAGGAGGCAGCGACGTTGGGGCTTGCCGCGGCAGCACTGCTCTTGGCCAGGTCCGACGCGGCGACGTCCCCAGGATGGAGAACCCAGGTCGTCTCCTCCATACAACAAGTTCGTTCCGATCTCATCGTGCCGCCGGATGTCTGCCTGAAGTTCGATGATGGAGGCGGCTACGACGTCTCGGAGGGCGCCACGGTGACTGTTCGTGGCCCGCTCGAGGCGCCTCTCGCGAGGATATTTTATGGCAGCGGGCGGGTGATCTTGGAGCACGGTAGCGTTGACCGGGTTCACCCGGAGTGGTGGGGTGCCAGGCCTGACGATGGCGCGGAAGACACCGCCGCGATACAGGCGGCCATTGACTCGCTATATCCGAAGCCGCCACCCGGGAAAGAACCCCAGGGAGGCGGAACCGTCTTCCTGTCGCCCGGCAGGTACGATATCGCGTCCCGCCTCGTGTTCCGCAGCGGCATCACTCTGGAGGGCGTGCTCAACCAATCGTGCGTCTATGCGACAATGCCGCTTGCCGCGATGCTCCAGCGTCCCGATCTGACGCCGCCACCGGATGGCATTCACTACAACGCCGCGACGCGCGTTGACGGCGTGCAGATCAGAAATCTCACCTTCGACGGGGGATCGAGAGATAGCGAGGTCGGTCTCGACCTCACGAACACGAACTACGCGGTGGTCGAAAACGTCTCCGTCATTCACTGCAAGACCGGCATCCTCCTGGGACAGCTCGGCATGTATAACACTTTCATGAACGTCGCGGTCGGCATCTGCGACGTCGGCATGGAGTGGAACATCGGGACGATGAATAACAACATGTTCGGCTGTCGCTTCGGCGCCGTCAGGACGGGTATGCTGATAAACCACACGGGACAGTTGAATCTGTACGGGACAACCTTTGACAGTTACAAGGAAGTTGGCGTCGATGTGCGGGGCGGAGATTCGGTGAACCTGAACAATCTCTGGTTCGACTCGGTAGCGCCCACTACGGCGATTCGGATCGGACCGCGCGTTTCCCAGTGCACGATCCTGAACCCGCGCTTCAGCGGCCCCACACCGAAGGAGCTCGACATTCAGGCTCCCGACACAGTGATCCTGGACACCGTCGCTACTCACTCGGTGGGTCTCTCGCTCACCCGCGCTCTTGCGGGTGGCCTGCGGGGGACTGTCTCCTTGTCTGGCGCGGACGCCGTGGCGCCGGTGCGGTTTACGGCCCCCGAGGCGGATAACTCGTATTTCGTGGCTGTCACGGTGACCTCGGCAAAGGGCAATCCTCCCGTTGGTGCGAGGGTCGTCACGGTCGCCGAAAAGTCGGTCGATGGATTTGTGATCGCGTTGCAGGAGCCGCCGGGACCGGACGCTGTCGTTGTCGTGGAATGGATCGTGGTGCGCTGAGTGTGTCACCCGCTCTGACATGGGCCGGTTGCGCGCCGGCCTCGGAACAAGCACGCGGGTGATTCGAGGCCTGTAAGGGAGAGGACGATGAGGGCTGCGACCTTCGTGGTGATTTTCAGCGTTTTGCTTGTGCCTGGCTGTGCTTCGAGGTTTGCGAGATCGGAGGTGAAGGGCATCCCGCAAAGAGTGGTTATCCGGGCCACGCGCGCAGAGGCGCCCCCACGCATTGACGGCGATCTGGAAGACGCCTGCTGGAAGCACGCGAGGCCCGTCAAAGACTTCACCGTGTACCGCACTGATCGCCCTTCCGTACTCGGAACAGTCGGGTATGTCTGCTTTGACGACTCTAATCTTTATGTGGCCGTCAGGTGCCCCATGCCCAGAGGCAAGGCGCCAGTGGGCGAGTGGAGGCCACACGACACCTATCTGTTCTCCGACGACGCCATAGAGATCTTCATTGATCCTGGGGAGCGGCGGGGCGATTATTATCAGCTCGCTATCAACGCTTACGGCGCCACATTTGACGCGCACCGCGACAGGAGCGGAGGCTGCGACCCCAAGTGGGACGGTGACTGGACAGGGGCAGCGAGAATTGGCGACGGATACTGGTGCGCCGAGGTCGCGGTGCCCTTCGGCAACCTCGGGATCGAGCCCGGGGTCGGTCCTGCCTGGGGTATCAACCTGTGCCGCGACGACCGGAGCGTGCAGGATGAGTTGTCCTCCACAGGAATCCGGGGGGCCTTTACCGAGGTGGACACATTCGCCAGACTTGTCGGCCTGAGCGTGGACTTCAGGCGCTATCATTTCAAGATAGGCCCTGGTCTCGTGCAACTCGACCTAGCCGGAGGTCGGCGCCAGGCGACCTTCATTGTCCCTGTTACGAACCTCACTGGTGCGGAGAGGCTCGTGCATTTGGAACGCCGGTTTATCGGGGCGGATGACACCGAGCATGCTGAGTCGATCCCTGTCCGCATGGCGGCTGGTGCATCGCTTGTCGCCTCGGCCGAATCGCTGGATGTGCAGCCACTCGTGGAGGGCCGGAGCGACGCATACGCGATCCAGTCGGCGCCTCGGACGAGTTGCATCCGTGTAGTAGATGCGGAGAGCAACGCGAGCCTCGCCATCTCGAAGGTGCAACGCCCATGGTTTCTGGAGGCGATGCGGGTCGAGACGAAAGACCCATGGCAGCGGGGCACGGGTGTTGGGAAAACGCCCTTCGTCAGCCTGACGGTTCGCACCCGGGTATCTCCTAATCTGCGGGAAGGGGCTAGGCTTCAGGTGGCCCTCGTTTCCAGGTCGGACGGCAGCGAAGTGATCTCGAAGGAGATATCGGCCCCTTCCGAGGTTGTCCAGGTGACATTTCCGACTGATGACATTCCCTGGGGCGCGTATGACGTCCGCGCTGTACTCCGGGGTGGCGACGGCGCCGAGATAGCCGCGTCGCGCGCCGTGGCCACCGTTCTGCCCGACGGGGCCTACGGGGTCCGAGTGCTCAACAACATGGTCAGCGAGCTGATGAACGCCGCTGAGCGTGGTCTGCTGAGAGAGAAAACACTCCCCTTCATGAACCCGCGTGGCGGATGGGTCTTTTTCTCCGTCACCGGTCCGGCACTCGTCAGGCTGGACTCCGAGGACGAGCCTCTGCTCACAGCCTCGGGCAAAGGCAATGCCACTGAGGCCATGCGCTTGCTTGCCGTGGGGCGGCATGAGCTACACGTCGAGGGCGAGCCGGGTCAGGTCGTCGTCCGTGCAATACCGGAACTCATTTACAGTTGCTATCCTAGTGACGCACCACGCCCCGGAGGGGCGGGTCTGGCTAGCGGCAGGGAGGCCTGGGAGTACTTGAAGGAGAACATTCTTCCACACTGCACGACCGTCCTCGGCGACACCTCGGATGTCGCGGCTATGCGCGAATGGGTCGCTGAGGAACACAGGCGCTGGATAACCTTCGATGTTGCTCCTGGGCATGGCCTCGGCGGCGAGAAGTTCTATAACGCTGACGAATATTACCAACGTTTACTCGGCCACGAGGGGATGGCTCGCGCACTGGCCGCAGGTATGATCGTGGATCAGTTTGGGGCATGTTCGGTCGAGCAGAAAATGGAAATCGCGCGCGCGATGGCTCGCGTGGCCGCTAACCCTGAGCTAAGAGGGCGCGCGTATCAGCCCTGGTATGAGGGAAGCATCTTGGGCTCGGAGGGGGATCTGGCATGCATGAAGGTCTTGCTCGAAGCGGGCTGGCCCTTTTCCTTCTACTTTTACCTGACTGAGCAGCGAACCGCTGAGCACGTGAAGAGCGATATCGAAAACACGGTCGTACGGCAGGCCCGGTACGCCGAGGATGTGATACCCGGTTTGCTTCGCAGGGCTGTGGTCACGCTCGGCTACTGGTCGGAGATCTCCTCGGGGCAGATTCAGGACATAGACCCGGGCGCCAATTTCAAGATCCTGATGCAGATGCAGATGCAGACCCTGGCAGAGCATCCTTCGCTCTCCGGAGTCTATGGGGTATTCTGGTACTACTCGCCATACGTGAACGAAGAAATCCTTCGCTGGAGCGCCAGGCTCTATCGCTATTACGGGATCGAGGGTGGGACGGGCGCACTCTCGGATGACCCATATCGCCTCGATCATATTCGGAACCCGGATTTCGAGGAGGGCACGGAGGGGTGGAGTGTGTGCGAGGCCGAGCCCGGCTCGATCAGGACAGGCCGGCATCCCGGTTACGGACACTTGCAGGGAAGATACCTCGGCGGGTCGCGCGGCGACACGTTCCTCATCACCAGGCGCAGCACGAAGAGGCCGAACGTGTTCTCCCAGGAAATCCGGAGGCTGGTCCCAGGCCGCGCTTACTCCCTCAAGATGATCACGGCTGACTACCGGAACTTGGCGGAGGAACGCTCGGTCAAGTCCGTGGACACTGTTTCTGTTCGGGTGGACGGAGTCGAGGATTTCAAACCCCACGGCCGTGAAGGGCAGACGACATACCCCAACCATTACGGTCATCCGCTCGGGAAGTTTCAAGGCGACTACCACTTCTACTTGAACGCACACTGGTATCTCTTCCGCGCAGTGAAGGATACGGCCGTCCTGACAGTATCCGATTGGCTCTCACCAGATGAGCCTGGCGGTCCGATCGGACAAGAGGTCATGTACAACTTCATCCAGATAGAGCCCTATTTCGAGGAAGGCGAAAGGATGAGATGACGACAGGGGAAATGCGTTGTGTCCGGTGGCCAGCCCGCAATCGCCTTCCTGGCGTTCTTGTAACCATGTGGCCGCGACTCGGAGTGTACTCCGGCCCCGGTTTGTGTCGGACTGTTCAAGAAGGGCTCTACACAGGTTGAATTCCAATGAGTAGAGGATTCCCATGGAAACAATTCGTATAGGCCTCGTCCGGTGCGATCTCCATGCATATTGGTACGCGGCGTTTATCGCCGACCCGGTCCCTGAACTCTTCCGCAGGAGATGCCCTGAGAATCACTGGCTATTCTACGCGAGCTACTACGCGGAGCCGGATAGGCTCATGATCCCTCGCGTTCCCGGTTTTGCCTTGTCGAAAATCTGGGACCGGGACCGGCGACAGGCCGAGGCGATGTCGGAGGCATTCGGCGGCGGGCCGAAGGTGTGCGAAGTGCTCGAGGATGTGTGCGAGGATGTTGACCTTGTCTTCATTGCCGATTGCTTCGGGGAGGGGGAGGACCATCTCGCGCTGGCCGCTCCGGCGCTGCAAAGCGGCATCCCGACGTTTGTTGACAAGCCGTTCGCCCGCGGTCTCAAGGATGCTCAGCAGATGCTCCACCTTGCGACGGAACGTGGTACACCGCTCCTCTCCGCGTCGCTCCTCGGCGTGTCCCCACAGGCCGACCACTTCCGAAAACGCTTCGCCGAAATCGAGCCCGTCACGCTCGGTATCGTGAGAGGCGCGATCGGAGAAAAGGGGAATCTCGCCGGGACCTACCATGTCTTGGCGCTCATCCAGAACCTCTTCGGCACAGGAGTTCAATGGATGGAATGCATGGGCGAAAAGCCTATGCAATACCTCCTTGTACATTATCCCAGTGGCGTCGAGGTCATCGGCATCAGCAGCTACGTTCGGGGCGAGGACATATTCTGCGGCTACCGTGCGGACGTTTACGGCAGAACCGGCGTGATCCATTCCCCGTTCATCGGTGATTTCCAGTTCCCCAGTTCAGGCGAGCGCATCTTCAGGATGCTCCGCGAGATGGTCCATACCCGGCGCCCTCCGCTGTCATATGAGTCCATCCTCGAACTCGTCGCCATGGCCGAGGCTGGGAGGCTTGCGCAAAAGGAGCGCAGAAGGGTCTTCCTCCACGAACTTGTCAGACATTCCTCTTGAACCAGGAGGTGAGGTATGAGGCCGTTTGTCTGCGTCGCATTCCTCGGCTTGGTGTTTGCCGTGGGGATTCTCAATGCGGAGGACGGTAAGGGGCCCATCCCGAAGGCGGAGGGGACCGTCGTCATTCGCTTCGAGCCGGAAGAGGGCTTCCCTGCGCCCGGGAAGCAGTTCACGCGCCTCGGTGTTCCTCGTGGACTCGTAACGTCATGGACAGCGGACTCTCCCGAGGACATTCAATGGCTGATCGACACGGGGCCAGGCGGAGTCGTCTATCCTGAGACGCCTGAGCCGGTGAGCGGCAAGCATCTTGCGGTACTGGGTCACGGGAGCAACGGAATTTGCTCAGGCACCATGTGGATCTCACGGGATGCGAACGTCGCACTCGCGAGTTTCTACTGGGCATGGCGCGGCAACGGCAATTCCCGCCCAGGCGGCAACGCGTGGCTCGAGGTGAAGTACTACGACCTTCGTGGCAACCTCTTGGGCACGGAGAGGTTCCAGGGGGGACTTGCTCCGGACTGGAGCCCGCAATTCGAATTGGCGACGGTAGCGGCGCGTTTTCGGGAAGTACCTCTCTCCAGGGTGACCTTCCGGGGGGTCCCCCCTGACCCGCTGAGTGGTCACGGGACGTTCCTGCTCGACGATCTTGCACTGGTCAGGATAGAGAGGAATCCGGAGTTGGCGCTCGTGCGCGAGGGACGACCCGCATGCACGATCGTCGTGCCGGAAGATCCCCCCTTATGGACTGTCACGGCTGCTCGGTGGCTCCAGGAATACATCCGCAAGGCGAGCGGTGTCGAATTGAATGTTCTGTCCGAGGAGCCTCGTCCGACCGGCACGCTCGTCTCGGTCGGGCACACCCGACTTGCCGCTCAGGCAGGCATCTCCACTGACGACCTTCAGTGGGACGGGTGCAAACTTATCGTGAAGGGCGACGTGCTCTACTTGATCGGAAGGGACCAGGAACGGACGCTGAAGTCCCATCCCTACGTCGGTGCGAGGGGCACTTGTAGGGCTGTGCTTGTCTTCCTCGAGGAGTTCTGTGGCGTCAGGTGGTTCCTGCCGGGGCCAGAGGGAGAGTTTGTCCCCCGGCTTTCCGAAATATCCGTGCCCAAAGATCTCCAGCGCGTTTCGACTCCCGCCTTTGCCTATTCCGATGGGCGCTCCACTTACGATGAGAACATCCTCGATGAACCCGGAAAGAGCATCGCTGCCCTGGCCAACAACTTCCGCAAGGCTGTGATCGTCGCCCCAGGCGGCCACACTTACTACCATGCCGTCCCAATGAGTGAGTACTACAAGGACCACCCCGAGTACTACGCTCTCATCGCCGGGAAGCGGTCTCCTCCCGGCGAGCACCCATGGGAAGGACATCACCTCTGTTCTTCCAATCCCGATGTAAAGAGGATTCTCGTCGAGTACATTCGCCACCGCTTTGACGAGGGGATTGACTGGCAGTCGCTCGGCCAAGAGGACGGCTACAGGCGGTGCCAATGTCCCGACTGCGAGAAGCTTGACGACTATCGGTGGGAGGAGACCGGTATGGAGTGGGAAGTCTTCCAGGCCACTAAACTCCGCGAAACACCGCCCGAGCGCCTGTTTCTTCTGCACAAGGCGGTCATAGACGAGGTCGCAAAGTCCCACCCTGACAAAAAGGTCCTCCTCATGGCCTACGGCCCGACGACGTGGCCGTCGAAGAAGATTAACTACTTCGGCGACAACGTCATCGTCGAGATAATGGACCCGAACCCCGAGGTGATCGAAGCCTGGCGAGGCAAGGCGGCTGGCATCGCGTGCAAGGTGGACTGGTTCAACACGCAGTGTCCTATGGGGTGGAATGTCGGCCTCACGCCCCACGAGATGGCTGAGCGCCTGCGTTTCTTCCATCGTTGCGGTGTCGTCGGGTTCACGCACTATGCCGAAGCGAACTGGGGGTTGCAGGGCCCGACGTTCTACGCCCTCGGCAAACTCATGGGCGACCCATCGCTCGACCCCGATGCGCTCGTGGCGGAGTACTGCCGCGGAGTCTACGGCGGCGCCGGAGAGACAATGCTCCAGTTTTTCAATCTCCTCTACGAGAGGCTCGAGAAGGTTTTGCCGCTCTTCCCCAACGACATGACTGCGAACGGCCGAAATTTCTGGCTCCCACGACGGGGGATCACGACGGTCGAGATGTACCTGCACATGTATCCGCCGGAGTTCCTCGAACGGCTCAACAGTCTGCTCAGGAAAGCGGAGCAAGAGGCCGACAGCGACCGCGCCCGCGGCTGGCTGCGTCTCAGCCGGGATATGTTCGATTTTACCGACCTTCTCACGCGCGCCCTCATCTCCTACCGGGCATGGCAGGCAAACCCCACACGGGAGAACTGGTCCGAACTGAAAGAGCGCGTGAGCGCCTTCGACGAGTACCGCATGAAGATCATCTCCTATCCCCCGGACTATGTCGCGCGCTGGTTCCCGGGCCATGGCACGTTTTGCAACTGGATGACTGCCAACCTCGAGAAGGAGACGCGCACCTACTACGTGCCCTGGGAGAAGCGCAAACCGGAAGTACTCAGTCGCGGGATCCGCGGCATGGCAATGGGACACGGGGAATCTTACTACTATAGCTTCATCGAGGAACCCCTCACGTTTGACTTCAGCAAAGATTTCGCTCCAAGGTGAGACCTCGACCACCTCTTACCGATGGGTCACGCCCGGAAACTATACCGCTGATGCTTCGACGTCGGTACAGGAGATCGCCTATGGAAAGTGAGCCACGATCTGCTTCACCGCGGTCTGTAACGCTCCGCGCTTACACGCGCGCTGTTGGGCATACGCTCTTTGTGCGGGTTGTCGCCCTTGGCGATCCTTTCCTTGCTGATGGCGCATCGGTAGATCTTCGGCTTTATCAGCATTCCACCGGACGTGTGGTCGGTCGGCGCTTGATTCGGCACTTGCTCAGGAGCGACGGCAAGGAGGTATCCTTTTCCCTCAGGCGTGTCGTCCGGGGCTCCTGCGAATTGCGTGCGACACTGCGAGACCGGCACGGGCGCCTACTGCCTGCGCGCGTTCTCCACGACCGCTCGCCAGGTCATGTCGCCTGGCTCAGTGTGCCTGATGGCGTTGCCCACGGCGTGCCTGCTCCATGGGTTCCCATTGTTGCCAGGCAGGTACGCGAAGGCTGGAGCGTTTCCTGCTGGGGGCGCTGCCATATCGTTGACCGCCTGCACTTTTTGAGCCAGGTCACATCGGGCGGGGAGCCGTTGCTTCCGCAGCCGGTCAGACTGCGCGCCATCATCAACGGTCGGGATTGTCGCTGGCGTGCCACTGCGCTCGACCTGCTCCACGTCGAGAAGGAGTCGGCCCTTCTTCGCAGGACGCTCACGGCCGGGCCGGTGCGATTGGTCTGTGAGACCCAACTGGACTTCGACGGAATGATCCGCCTGGATTGGAGCCTGTCGGCTGATCGAGAAGTGCGCGTGGACAGGCTGACTGTGGAGGTACCCATACGACGCGAACTCGCTAAGTACCTCTACCGTTTCCCCTAGTGTCCGGGTCAAGGAGCCGGGTGAGCGAACCGTTCAGGAAACTCTGTCAGAGGCTTGGCAAGGGCCAGGCGCCCGACGCCTTGAGCGCCGGCGGCCAGTTGCGGTCAATGTATCCAGCGCCCACCGATTCGTTCAGAAGCGCATGCGACTTCAGAGCTGTGATGACGCGCCCGCAAAGCGTTTCGCTGCTGGATGAATGCCCTGCACCGGGGTCAATGGTCTTCAGCCCATCCGGTTCCTGGTTGTCCGCGATGACCACGAAGCGGTAGCCGGCCCTGGTACTGGAACCGTTGCTCCTACATCGCCACCTCCGGGAGCATCTCCACGCACATCCGCGCGAATTCTACAAGGTTGCGCCCTTGCACTTCGTCGTGACAGAATCCCCGGTCGGCGGTGGAGATCTCCCCCGGTTTCCGGTGACCTTTCCTGCCGACCTTCTTTCCCCGAGGGGGGCATATCCTGAAAGCGCCGTATTCTTTCCGCGCGCCACTGGACCGGGTGAGACCCCGACACCGGCGGGGGGCGTGCTCGTCCTCATGGGGGCGTCTGAGGAGTGCGATGGCGTACTTGCGATGATAGCCGCTCACCTTGCAGAACTCGTTCAGGATTTCGGTTCGCTCCCTGCGCAGGGTCGCTTCCGCATACCGTCGTCGGTGAACGCGGAGCGGCTTCGAAAGCCTTTCTCCTGCCATTTGCTTCCCTCTCTTTCGGTAAGATCGCAAGTGGCTTGGCGATAACCACTTCGGTAAAATTTCAGATGTCTTGATTCGCCCTCTTGACAATGGAGGGGAGAGCGTATATAATTAGGACGCCGCTTGTATACAGGCGGTGTTCGAGGTGGATAACGCAACTGTAAAGTGACCTGATAGAGACTGCTCGCCGATGACCACAAAACTCATCGCAAATTCCACTCCTACGGCCCAGGATCAGTCTGACAGAGCCTACCGGATGCTGCGCGAAGCAATCCTTCTAGGCCAATTCAAACCCGGGGAGCGCCTCAATGAGCGGTCGATCTGCGAAATGCTCAATCTGAGCCGAACACCGCTTCGACATGCTTTCGCTCGCCTCAGGTCAGAAGGCCTCGTGGAGGAGGTGAGATACGCTGGCTGCTTCGTCAGGAAGATGACGATTTCCGAGGCCGTCTCGCTGGTGGAAGTGAGGCAGGTCCTCGAGGCTGGTGCGGCTGCGCTCGCTGCCCAACGCGCGACTGAGCCAGACAGGAACAGCCTTCTGGAGACCGCCCGCGAAGCCGACGAGGCGCGCATCAAGGCACCCGACCAGGGGTTGATTCGCGAAGAAATGCACTTTCACCGCGAAGTCGTGCGTCTGACGTATAACAGCGAACTCGCCCGCATTTTCGATAATGTCCACGCGCTGTTTCTGACGCTGCAGCCCGAGGGGCGTACCCACCGGAGGCCCAACCCGACGACGCACGAGATGATCGCCGAGGCGATTGCCAGCAGGAATCCGATGGAGGCATACCGGAGGATGTGGGAGCACCTGACGCTTTGCCTCGATACATGGATGCATACCGAGGTGAGGCGCGACGAACGCGAAGAGGGGGTTCAGCCCCCGCGTGCGCCAGACGGTGAACCTGTAGCCATTCTCGATTCCTCATGGGCGAGGTTGGCTCGAGTAACGAAGATGTCGGACCCGTCCGCGGGTACGACCTCGTACCAAACGGAACGGCAAGGATGACGCGTTGATGACGCCATGTGAGAGTGGAATCGGAGGCTTTTACTCGGGAGGCCGGACATGAACTGAGCCTGTTGCGGAGACGATGGACTGAATCTGGCTGGTTTCAGACCGACGGGATCTGTAACCCGTGCGGTGGGGTTCGCCGGGGTGGAGGGTCTGGCAATGAGCGCGCTTGGCAGTGTGTGGCTCGGTGTAATGGTTCTAGTGATGGAAGCGATTGGAGGGAGGAAGATGTGGCGCAGAATGTGTGACGTTGGGACGCGAGCGGTGGCCGGGATGGCAAGAGCGATGCTCGGCTGGTGCTTCACGTTGATCGAACTCCTAGTCGTGATTGCAATTGTAGGAATTCTGGCCGGTCTTCTCCTGCCGGCTCTCGCCGCGGCGAGGGAGAAGGCGCGGAGGACTGCCTGCCTGAACAACCTCAGCCAGATGGCGACGGCGCTCCAGAACTATTGCGGCGATTACAGCGAGTACTTCCCGTCCTGGGTTGCCTGGGGGAAGCCCACGGGTAACCAGACTGTGGCAGGACCTTTCTACTATGTGGATTACGGCATCGTGAAGGACAGCAAGACCGGTGACCAAGTGTACACCTGGATGATGATGGCTGAAACAGTGCCACCACCATCGCAGTCGGGTTGGAGCGAGTCTTTCTCCCCTGCGACCCAGTACCGTGCCATATTTGCGGGATACAACCCGGCGATCGGTTACAACCCGAACCCGTCGCCCGGAGTTCGGCCCACTATGAACCCGGTTGGTCTCGGGCATCTCGCCGCGGCGGGATATCTTCAGGACTGCTCGATCTACTTCTGCCCGACGGCGACCAACATGCCCGTTGACTTCGGACCCGGCAAGAACGCCCAAGTGAACGCGATCACAAACGTGCGGGACTTGGTGCGGGCAGGGGGGACAAGCCCGGACGCGGTCATGCGCGGCGACTACGGGTGGCTGTCAGGATACACGGGCGCATCGGGGCTCTATTACTGGGGCCAGTTGATCGAGTCCACCTACAACTACCGCCTGGTGCCCACGGGGCGATATTCGCCCGTGGCAGCCGTGCGGAGCTGGCAGCTCGCTGTGCAGAACAACGAGCCATGGCGCCTGACTGCCGCGTTACTCTACGCGACTCCGCGGGTGGTCTTCAACCTCGGCGAACCGGTTTTCAAGACCCAGAAACAACTCGGTGCTCGCGCGATCGTGAGCGACTCCTGGAGCCGATGGCTGGGCCAGGATGCCACGTGGACACCACCTCCGGGCCATGGCTGGTACGGGCATCGCGACGGTTACAACGTACTTTACGGAGATTGGAGCGCGAAATGGTACGGGGACCCACAGATGAACATCATGTGGTATCCGACTTACGGTGCGACCGCGTACTCTGATGAAAGGAACAAGGGCGGCATGTACAACAGGGTCAGCGAGCATTTTTCGTTCGTGAATCGGCCCGGGTACGAGCCTACCAGAAATCCCACGACGACGACCGACATGACGCGGAGGGGAGGACACTACATCTGGCACATGCTGGACGTTGCCAACGGTGTTGACACGGGCAGAGAACCGGATGCGTCTTACTGATGCTGCATTTTGACGTGCCTTGCCGCAATGAGTGGTAGCACGCAGACCCGGGGGAACCCCCAGGTCTCTCGGGTCTGCGGCGTCGTCGTACCTCTACTTCACAGCGTCCTGATGGAGGGACGGTCCGTTGAAGCATCATTGGAAGATCGTCGCAGCAGTGGTCGGCCTGGCGCTGGCGGCGTTCGCAATCTACCGCTCCGTTTCTCGCCTGACCGCTGGACCTCGTCTGCCCGAGTGGGCGCTCGACATGGCGGAGTCCAAGATCGACATGGAGACGCTCGAGAGGAAGACACTCAAGACTCGCGAATGGTTGAAACTTGGCTCGCGCAGCGGGAAGTTCAAAAACCCCAAGACCGGCAAATACACGATGGTACCCATAATTGTGTGCGATCACTGTGGACAGGCCATACCCTTCCCGATGGTCAAGGACCCCAAGGAGGTCGCACGGCTCGGTCCGCAACGCGAGAGCGAGTTTTGGGCTGAAGTCGCGCGAGACTATGTGTGTCCGAGATGCGGCAAACACACGAGGATATTCTTCGACAGCGGTCCGCCGATGAAGCCGATCCCGGAGGAGAATCCCTGAACCTCGCTTCTTCGCAGGATGAGGAACGATGAAGGCAATACTTGACTGGGCATGTCTCGCCGTACTCTCCTTGGCTTTTTTCGGTTGCGCCAGCACAGGACAGCATGACCCGCGCTGGCCGATAGATTGTTCTTACCGCATCGCGGTGGAGGTGGAGCCCGGAGCGGGACTCCGGAAGAATCTCCCGGCCGGCATCGAGTTGGATTTCGAGCGCATCTTCAGGGAAAACGGGATTCCGGGTCGCCTCGACCCCGACTCGATACGTGTGACTTGCGTTGACCCGGCCACAGGTCTTACCAGGCGGGCGGATATCTATGGGGAGCCTTTTGCGTTGCCCCACGCCCTGACGGGCGACTTCCGGATCCGCGGGGCCGGACACATCTGGTGGAGAATGCCGGACAGCACCCTCACGCGATATCACATCTATTTCGACTCACTGGACAATGGACGCAAAGCGCCTCCCAGGGCACTCGGCCCCATCGGTGTGGGCGACGTCCTTCACTACAACAACGGGAGGACAGGCTTCGCCGGAAGCGTGGGACTGCACTCGGAGTATTGGCTTCTGGACTGGGATGGCGACGGTCTCAAGGACCTGGTGGGTTTCGGCTATCGCTATTACGAACCGGACTATCCGTTGCCGGAAAGAATGGGCAACCGCTTCTATTTCTGGAAGAACATCGGCACTCCGGAGCGGCCGCTTTTCGCTCCGAGATATCCGTTGCGAGCCGACGACGGCGAGTTCCTGACATATGCCGGCACGCACGCCTTCCATGCCGCCCCGGTTGACTGGAATGAGGACGGCCTCACTGACTTTGTCGGAATAGATGGACGCTCGCTCATCCTTCTGGAGAACACGGGCCGCAGGGACGTGAACGGCTGTTACATACTCAAGCAGCCGCGAGCCGTGATGGAACTCAAGGAAGTGTCCGAGTTCCGCAAGAATTTCACGGAAGTCGCCCCACGCCCGCGGCCTTTCGTGCCACGTGGGCTTTTCTTCGTCGACTGGGACGGCGACGGCAGGAATGACATGGTACTCGGCTTCCGAAAGGTCAACGAACTCAGCCGGATCGTAGATCCGAGCCGCGGCGTCATTCCCTTCGGCATGCATCTGATGATATTCGAACTCTACAGGAACGTCGGCCAGGGGCCTGACGGCAACCCGATTTTCGCCACTCCCGAAGTGATACGGGAAGAGCGCGGCTTGCCGATATTCGCCTTCAGTGTGGTCCCAGGGGGGCCAGCGGTAATTGATTATGACAACGATGGCGACCTCGATCTCCTGTTCCACGACCTCACCAACAGACCGCTCGAAGGTGCCCGTCTCATGTTCTGCGAGAACGTCGGGACCAGGTCGGAGCCACTGTTCATCGGTCCGATACCGGTCCTCACAATTGACGGGTACCCGCAGTTCGTGGATTGGAACAACGACGGGCGCTTCGATCTCCTCGCCGGTGGCGAGCTATTCGAGAACATCAACCCGAAGAGCGGATTCACGACCGGCATACCTCCGAACACGACCCCGCTCAGCACGTATGTGCCGAACATGGAGCGCTTCCCGAAATTTGTCTCCCGTGGGCTGATCCAGCAGATCAACCCGCCCATAATGAGTTATTTCACAGTCGCAGCGGACTGGAATGGCGACGGTGCGCTGGATCTGATAGGCGGCTTCCGTTCTTTCGTCATGTGGTTTCGCAACAGCGGCACTACTGAGGCCCCTGTCTTCGAGGAACCCGTCCTGCTCCACGCCGGTGGCAAGCCCATCCATCTGCCCAACTGGCTGGACCCGCAGTCCGACGAGCCCAGCCACTGGGGACCGCAGACACCGAGCGAACCGATTTACGGATGGGTCAATCCCTCTGTGGCAGACTGGGATGGGGACGGAGACCTGGATCTTTTCGTAACCGGGCAACGGTGGGAAGTGAAATACTTCGAAAACGTCGGCACGCGCACTGCGCCAAAACTGGCGAGCGGCCGGCAGGTCCGGTGCAACGGCGACCCTCACGAGTTCTCATGGCGCTCCAAGATCGGCATAGGCGACCTCGATGGAGACGGCCAGGCCGAGTTCGTCGTCACGTCCCACCACGATAACGTATTCCACATGTACAAGCCGAGCGCGGTGCAAAATGACCCGAATGTCCTGGAGGTCGTACGGGGTCCGGCATTGATGCTCGAAAACGGTGAACCGGTCCGCGGATGGTTCGGCCAGCAGAACAACAACGGCGACAATCACTCGCAACTGGTTGACTGGAACGGCGATGGACTGCTCGACCTCATCAATGGCAGCCTGTGGGCGGTTCGATATTACGAGAACGTGGGTACCCCGACGAGCCCGGTCTTTCGCGCGCATGGCCGATTCGACGGCAAGGACGGCAGGGTCGCCCACACGTTCATGCATGCCGGCTCCTTCGATGCTGCTGACTGGACCGGCGATGGCCGTCCCGACCTTATTCTCGGCACGGAATGCCCATCCGACTGGCCGCGCGGCAACATACTGCATCTCTTCGCGAGGGACTACCTGGAGAACAGGTTGCCCGCAGTCAGGGCTGAAGAAGTGGAGAAGCGATGATTTGCGTCGGGAAAAGACGACACAATCGGCAAGGCGTCAACGGGATGCTGCCCTACGCGCTTTTTCTCGCCGCCCAGACTTTTCTCGCCTGCGCAACATGGGGCGCAGACGTGGCATGGGAAGGCAAGGGCAAGTTCCGGGTTCTCGTGACTGTGAATCCTGTCGAGATCGGGGAGCGTGCCTCGGACGAACTCGTGGCGTCGTACGATCTCGACCTCGACGCCATACCGGGTGTTCCGACCGGATGCTCCCTCGACCTGGACAGTGTCCAGATAATTCGATATGACCCGAAGAGCGGCGCTGCCGAAGAGTACGACAATTACGTCTATGCGACGTCCAGATTCGACAGGCCATTCCAGTTCTACGATGCGGCATATCCGGAATCATTTCCCAATTACGTCGGGTACATCACCAGCGACGTCCCCTCTGGCAAGTCGCCGAAGCAGTACCGCATGACCTACGACAAGTTCGGGGCTCGGTACTATAACGCCGTCGCCGGCGCGCGCAAGGGTAAGATAGTATGGCCTCATACCCAGATCGGGCACGAACCATCTCGCTACGCAATCTACTTTGACGTTCTTCCGCTCGGGAAACCCCCTCTCAGCCCTCCTGCGGGGTGGGTGGGCGACGGCTCTGGCAGATTCATCCGCGAAACCGAGAATGTCGGGCCGCCTGGCAACGTCAAGGGCACCGTCCTCGATTGGAACGGCGACGGTCTCCTCGACGTTCTTTTCGGATGCACCCATGGCTACGTCCTGCTTTACCTGAACACCGGTACCGTCGAGGAACCGGAGTATCGCTCCAAGCAATTCCTGATGGATGACCAGGGGCTGCCGATTGACGTCGGTTACGACTCGTGTCCGATCGTCGTGGACTGGAACCGCGACGGCAAGCGGGACCTTCTCATCGGCGCGGGAAAGGGCGGTGTGGTCTACTACGAAAACGTCGGCACCGATGCCGAGCCAGTGTTCCGCTTCTCCGGGCTGCTCAAGGACTCGAATGGCCAACCCATAAAGGTTCCCGCGCGACCGATCGGCGAGAAGGTCGTAGAGAATGCCTTCCGCGAGGACTATTATCCGGTGCCATGGGTGGTTGACTGGAATAGCGACGGCGAGCCTGACCTGATGCTGGGTGGTTATGTGACCGGCTACATTTTCTACTACGAGTGCGCCGGACGCGACGCAGAAGGACTCCCGATACTCGAATATCGCGGACCACTCGAGGCGGATGGCAAACCCGTTGACACCATATGGGTCGCCAGCCCCACGACGGGCGACCTCACGGGCGACGGTCTCCCTGACCTCGTCTCGGGAGGCTTTCCCATGGGCCCCACGCTCGGCGGTGGCTCTGACCCTCTCCGCAGCCTTTACTACTACGAGAACGTTGGCACCGCCGCCAGCCCGAAACTCGCACAGCGCCAGTTCCCCTGGAACCGCCCTCCGCCGTTCGGCGGCTTTGTGTTTCCGACGCTGGTCGATTGGAACCACGACGGGCTGCTCGACCTTGTGATCATAGACGGAAGAGGACCATTGTACTTCGTCAGGAACATCGGCACGCGCGAAAAGCCCCTTTTCGACATGAACTTGAAACCGGTGAGGGGCTGGTGGGGACTCGACGCAATCTGGGCCGAGCGGTTCGAGGACGTTAACCATGACGGCTTTCCTGATGCGCTGATGGGCTTCAACATCGAGATCAATGCAGGCAAGCCGATTCCATGCTTCTTCGGGCAGCGCGTGAACTTCAACGCCGATGGGCGCGTGCGCCACCCGCATGCATTCGGCGACGAAAATGCGCACCATATCCTCTATGACTTCGATGGCAACGGTATCCTCGACGCTCTGTATGGCACGCACAGCGGACACGTGTGGTTGCACAGGAACCGCGGCGACAACCTGAAGCCGGACCTCGACGCTACTGGCGAGCAACTGCGGCTCGCGAGCGGCAGCTTCATCAAGGTCGGACTGCCCGAAGGCTATCAGCCCGAGGCGATGGACTTCGCCGTTCTTCAGGGAGCCAGACCGAGGATAGCCCCTGCCGACTTCGACCGCAACGGGACGACCGACCTGGTGATCGGAGACACTTACGGCAAGGTCCGCTATTTCGCGAACATCGGCACCAACGAGCAGCCAGTCTTCGCGGACCCGGTCCTTCTTCACGAATGGAAGAATCGCCTGTACGTGACTGCGCTGGACTGGAACGAGGATGGATTCCCGGACCTGGCAATCCTGACGAGCGGTATCCAAATTATGCTGAACAAGGCGGTTCCGTCGCGGGCCGAGTTCGATGCGCCGTTCCCGCTCCCGGATGCCCCGCTGAACGTCGTCACTGCTGCCATGACCGACCTCAACCGCGATGGTGACATGGACCTCGTTTTCACCACAGGATATAGCGTCACCCACTTCATTGAACGGTCATTTCTGGCTCATGGTTACTGCAACGCACGTGTGATCTCTGTCGAGGCACGCGATGACCGCTGAAGTGGTAGGCCAGCCCACGAGCCTTCGAACGGTCGAGAGGGCTGTTCTCGCCATCGCTGCCTGCGCGCTTGGCCTTGCTCTGTGTAGCGCGGGTGTGGCCGCCCGGCAGTATTCGCCGGTGCTCTCCTATCGGGCGCTGCCGACCATCCCGGCAACTGATTTCGGCGGGATGTTCGCCGGCGTGTCCGGAGGCGTTCTCGTTGCCGCAGGTGGAACAGATGGGGTTCATTGGAGCAAGGACATTTACGTTCTCGACAGGCCCTCCGGTCAGTGGCGAAAGACCGAAATCAGTTTGCCGAGGGCCATCTCCCATGGTGCATCTGCCACTTGGGGGGATTCTCTCATCTGCATTGGCGGCCTCGACGCTGAGCAATGTTACGCCGACGTCATCCGACTGAGATGGAGTTCTGACAGCGTTGATGTCTCGCAGTTCCCACCGCTGCCAGCGCCCTGCGCTCATGCCGCCGCGATCGTGATTGGCAACGTCCTCTACGTGGCGGGTGGGATTTCGCGCCCCGGCGGCGAGGCTCGCTCCATTTTCTGGGCGCTCGATCTCTCGGCAGAGCCGGAAAAGATGCGCTGGCTCGAATTGGAGCCGTGGCCGGGCACGGAACGCTTCGATGCCGTTGCTGGAACTCAAGGGGGCAGGTTCTTCCTCTTCGGAGGGCTTGTCCGGACATCGGATGGTGCAAATCCGCTCAAGGACGCATACGTTTGCTCGCCTGACCTTAAAAGTGCCCGGGCGGCCTGGCGCAGAATAGCGGACCTTCCCTATCCGGTGGCCGCTGCGCCGGCGCCAGCCCTGACGCTGGGCCAGTCGCATGTGGGCCTCCTTGCGCAGCCTGGCCTCGAAGATGCGCCGACAAGTCGGCCTTGCGATCTGCTCCTCTATCACACAGTCACCGACGCCTGGGCGCAGAAAGAATCGCTGCCCGCCGATGCCGCAGCCCGTCACTCCGTGGTCGTTGCATGGCTCGACGGATGGGCGGTCGTTGGCGGTGAGGGAAAGGACCCGTCGGGAGCATCTCCGGTTTGGCTTACGCCAGCACCCAAGCGACTGGACTTCCGAATGCTGGACTGGCTCGTGGTGGCTATCTACATGGCCGGAATGCTCTGGATAGGTTTCTATTTTTCGCGCAGGGAGAAGACCACTTCGGACTATTTCGTCGGCGGTCGCAGGATTCCATGGTGGGTTGCGGGGTTGGCCATCTTCGGCACCCAGGCTAGCGCTATCTCGGTGATGGCCGTCCCTGCCGTGGTATTCGCCACGGACTGGGTGCGCGTAGTGGGAACCTGGATGTATCTTCTGCTCGTGCCGCTCGTGACGTCCTGCTTCCTCCCGTTTTTCCGTCGCCTGAAAAGCGCGTCAGGATACGAGTATCTCGAACGGCGATTCAGCCTGCCGGTTCGTGTCTTCAGTAGCGCGGTCTTCATTCTGGCGCAGGTCGGAAGATACGCCGTCGTGCTCTATCTGCCCTCGCTTCTGCTTTCGGGCGTGACCGGCGCCAACGTGTATTTCTGCATACTCCTGCTGGGCATAATCACGATCATATACGTGGTGCTCGGTGGAATGGAAGCGGTCGTGTGGACCGACGTGCTTCAGGTGGTTGTCCTCTTCGGCGGAGTTCTCCTGTGTCTGGGAGTGATCGTTTATGACTCGGGGGGGATAGGACAGGTGCTGCGGGTAGCGCACGCACATGGTAAGATGCGCGTGTTCCACTGGGGCTGGGATCCCACTCAGATGGTCGTGTGGGTCATGGTCCTCGGAAATGCTACATATGTTCTCATGGGCTACAGCGCCGATCAGACTTACATACAGCGTTACATGATCACCCGCGACGAGAAATCGGCTGCTCGCGGACTGTGGACCAACGGTCTCATCTCCGCCATCACTGGACCGGTCTGGTTCTTGCTCGGTACGGCCCTCTTCGTCTTCTACAAGAAGCATCCGGAAGCGCTCAACCCCGGCCTCAACGATGAGATAGTTCCCTGGTTCATAGCGCAGGAACTGCCCATAGGTATTTCCGGGCTGGTGATATCCGGCATATTTGCTGCCGCAATGTCCACCCTCGACGGCGCGATGCATTGTTCCGCCACAGCCTATGTCGAGGATTTCCACCGACGTCTCATCAGAAACGACATGAGCGAGGAAGAGGGCGTGCGGCTCGCGCGAAGAGTCGTCGCAATCCTGGGCATACTGGGCACCGGCCTCGCAATGCTTCTGGCCACGGTGCGGAAACTGATGATCTTCGACCTATACATGCTCGTGATGGGACTCCTTGCCGGCGCGATTTGCGGAGTATTCGTACTCGCCGTATTCACCCGCCGTACTCATGCGTGGGGCGCACTGGTCGGAGTCCTGGCAGGCGCGGCGATTCCGGCTATCGTCATGAAGACCACACGTGTGAACTTCTATCTGTATTCCACCATCGGCGTCGCGGCGACGGTTACCGCGGGTTACTTGGCGAGCATGGCTATTCCCGGCAAGAACCCCGACCTTGCCGGGTTGACCCTTTTCACCATGGAAAAGTCTGACGCATGAGCGCGACAGTAGAACGCCACGAGGAGAACGTGGGGCATTACCACGCTCCGAGTGAAATTGCAACCCGCGGGTGCCACCGCCCACCGCGGGGAGGAAAACTCGTTTCTCTGAGCAGGACACCCATGCGACTTTCTGAAGGAGGCGACGTATACCAATGGAATGCGCGAAACTCCTCAAAGAGAGGATAAGCAGAGGCGATCTGACGCTGGGACTTCTCGCCACGAATCATCTCTGGCTGGAACTCGTCGAAGTCGCGCGGAACGCCGGCTTGGACTACCTCATAATTGACGAAGAGCACGGGGTCTTCGACGGCGAACTCGTTGTTCAGGTCTGTTCGCTCGCACGGCTCATCAACTTCCCGGTCCTGATACGGCCGCAGGACACAGAGTGCGCCCTGGTGCGTCGGGCGGCCGACAAGGGGCCATGCGGTTTTCTGCTTCCATGCGTCGAGACCGCAGCACAAATGGACCAGGTCAGCCAGGCGTTATACATGCCTCCGGATGGCCGTCGCAGACCTGGCGGCATGGGCGTCCGATGGGTCAAGGACTTCCACCGCTCCACCTGGCGCGATGAGGTCGAACGCGACTGGATCGTTCTGCCCCAGATCGAGACTTGCCGGGGTCTGGAGAACGTTGGCGAGATAGCCCGGCACCCGATGACCACTGCCATCGCGGTCGGCCCCTACGATCTCGCGGCGGATCTCGGGGTTTGCAATGGCGACCCGAATGACCCGAAACTCCTTGGCGCCATCGAGCGCGTGCGCCAGGCCGGGCGCGACGCCGGCAAGAATATGTGGGTCATCGGTGACGCGGATGAGATGATTCGACGCGGCTTCACCTTCATCTGTGTCGGAGAGCCCGTCTGGATACTGGAAGGCGTCCTTCGCCAGCGGGTCGCCGCATGGCGCAATGGACCCCGTGGCGTACACCAGGCGAGCCGTACGGGTTGTCCCCAGGGACAAGGACTTCGGAAGAAAGCATAGTTCAGGCGGTGAAGGATCGGGCCAAAAAGAGGAAGGCGGTATCGGTTACGCTGGCTTCACTTGAGGTCGCCACGAATTCAATCGGGCCCGGACCGAAAGAAGCGTCGGCTGCTGGCTTTTCTTGGACTTTCCGGAAGGGGTCCGTCGAATAGCACTTGGGAACAGCAGGGGAGAGCAGAACATGCGTTACGCCGAGACTGGCGAGGTTCACCTCGATTTTCATCGGATCATGAATGGCACGATCGCATATCTCCGCAAGAATTACGGGGAGGCATTTCTCGACGAGATACTTCGCACCGTGGCGCACAAGGTTTATAGAGCCATACACGATGACCTCAAGCGCGGCGACCCGGAGCACCTCGTGCAGCACTGGACCTGGTTCATGGACCGCGAGGGGGGCGAGTACGAACTCAAGAGAGAGGGCGGCCAAATACGCATGATCGTCCGGCGCTGTCCGGCGGTGAATTACCTGAAGAAACGGGGCATCCCTCTGGACCCCGCCTTCTGCCGGCAGACTGTGGTCGTCAACGAGGCCTGGGCAGAGGGGACCCCCTTCGAGATAACCACCGAGGTCGTTGGCTGCGGCAAATGTGTCCAGACCATACGCAGGAGGCCATCATGATCCCCAGCGATCACTTCGTCCGGTTCTACAACGAAGTCTTCAAGGCCCTGGCAGAGCGCGGCCGCGAACATCTCGAAGCCTACTGGCGCGAAATCGGCAGGCTTCAGACCGCTGAACTTGCCGACAAGTTCCGCGCCGGTGGCCTCGATGCCGCGGCAGACTTCTGGCGTCGAGCGTTGAAGGAGGAGAACTGCGACGTCGACTTCACAGAGACCGACGACTACTTCGAGTTCCGCATGAAACGCTGCCCGAGCCTCTCGAAGGTCATGGACAACGACTGCGAACCCTTCGAACTCTACTGCGACCACTGTATGGGGTGGATCCAGCCCCTCATGGAGGCCTGCGGCCTGTACGCTGTGATGGACATCGAGTCACGCACCGAGCCGCACTGCACCTTCCGGGTGTACAGCGATGCCAAGAAGGCCGAGGTTTGGGCGCGACAGGCCCGCCTCCTCGCGCGGCCTTACCCCAATCCCGCCGCCCGTTGAGTCATCGTCGCTCGCGACGTTACCCGCATCAGCGCTGCGTGCGGCGCCGCCCGTGTGGTGCCGGCGGCCAGATGGCTCTCAACTACCGGCCACTGCACGATTCTCGGTTTGGGCGCCAGAGTGGTCAATGATCTTCGTGTTTCCACGAGGCGAAACCTCAGAGGCGAGGACTGGAACCCGTCGCCGAAATGCCGAGTTCTCGCGCTTTTTCCGCGAGATGCTCGCGGTATTCACGGTACACGCTGAATTCTATCTCGTCCGTGCCCAACCGTGTCCCTGGCCGTTGCAGAAGTCGGGTGTAATGATGTTCGAGAAGTATCAGGCTGGTGTGCGCGACGAGACCGAACGCGATTACGACGGCTCCCATGAGCGGCAGGAGACTGCGCAGGAACGTGGCGCGGAACCTGCCGAGTGAGCCTCGCAGGTGGAACATCTTCCAACCGGTCGCGAGGAGCCAGCCCGTCGCAGTGAGCACCACTATGGCCGTTACGACAGCGCCGATCGCGTCGGTGCCGGTGCCCCACCTGTATGCGTAGTAAATCAGCGCGGCGCCCGCAAGACCCCAGATGACCCACCACGCCTTCCCCGGCCGGAACATGCCCTTCGCGGGGACCTCCATTCCCAACTCGCGACATCGTGCGTAAATCGCGTGATAGGAGGACACGAGCGCAACGCCGAAAACGGCCATCCCGAGCAGCGCAAGTTCGAGCACAATGCGCCACGGCTGCGAGTTGACGCCGTATCTCGCCCCTCCGAACGGTAGCAGGCGGGAATAAGCGATGTAGATGACGAGGGGCACGACGGCCGATTTCGCAACGACCATGAAGAACCGGCGCCATCCGGGAAACAGGATGAGAGGCGGGTCACGGCGCATATGACCCATGACAAGCGCCGCGGACACGCGGAGACCCAGGTACACGAGAGCCAGAAAGCCCAGAGCCAATGCTGCACTCAGGGCCGTTCTTTCGAACAGGGTCCTTTCCAGGAGCCGCCACGACCGGAGGTCCAACCTCTCCGTCAGATCCCCGGTGGGGACGATTAGTCCAGCGATGATGCCCGCCTCCCTCGTGAACTTTACCACATCGGACTGGTCGGAACGTGCAGACGTCAACCGGGCGAATATCGCATTCTCCGACTCTGCCTCCGCACGCGCAGCCGCGGCCTCTTCCGAGAGACCCAGGTCCTCATAGACGAGAGCCGCTTCGCGGAGCGGGGTTACAAGGATCTCCCGGGCCACCAGAAGATGGATGAGGGTCGGTGAGGACGAACCAACGAGGAGCCCGGGTCTGGTGATGTCCTTCAGGATTCGGACGGCGTCCTCTTTTCTGCCCTCCTCCGCCAGAAGGCGCGCGTAGGCGACGGCGCTACGCGTCAGCAGCCGCAGGTTCGCGAGATCCGGCAGCCGGACGCCCGCGTGAATCGCAATGCGCTGCAACTCCTCGACGAATGTCCGCGGTTGCCTGTACAGATTGGTCTTGAACATCGCATAGTCAATAGCGTGCGAGTTGTAGAATCTCTTCGCGTTTCCCCTCTCCATCTCCTCGATGGCTCGCTCGACGAGTGTCCTGTCGCGCACGACGAGTTTGTGAGCCTTGAGCACGTGTACCTTTCCGCCCGACTCTATCTCGTAGGTCCGGCCCACGTCCGGTACGGCTTCCGAGCCACGTTCGAACAGCACCGATGCCGCCATGTAGTTGTAGAACGCGTTGTCGGGCTCCATCTCCTCTCCCCGCCGGAGAACCTCGAGGAGTTTTTCCAGCGGATAGTTCTCGGACTTGGAGAGAGCGTCAGACACGTACGCTGCGTGAAAGAGGGGATTGTCGGGATATCGAGCGGCGAGGGACTCGGTATCGGACGTCAGCGCGAACCTTTCCTCCTCAGTGAGATCGGCCCGGATGTGGCGCGTCCGCGAATTCTCGATAACTGAAAACCAGCGCCATGCAGCCTCGGCTTCCACGGCATTCTTCCGGAGACCTCCCACGAGGGCGGCCCTGGAGACGAAAAGGCTGCCCGACCGTGCCGCCTCGAGAAGTATAACGAGCAGGAGGATTGCGGCGGCCGGCAGAAGTGTGACTCGCGCGGTCCACTTCAGGACCGAGCGGGTGCGCATGCGTCGGAGGTTGGCATCGCGTATCTCCCGCCCGACTTCCTCGGGGTTGCCGAATGCACCGAGCGCACGGTCGGCTGCCTCGCGTTCGGTCGCGCCGGCGACGACCGCAGCCCGGATCGCATCCTCGATGTGGGTCCGGAGTTCGCGGGCCACCTCGATGCGCAACTCGGGGTCGGGGGCCAGCCCTCGCGTCGCAGCCTCGACGCATTCGGCTATCCGACTCTGGACGTCGCTCATCTCGGTCGCTCCTCCGGGCTCCGGTCGGCCGTCAGGCCGCGCCCGTGGAAAAGAGGATCGCGTTCATTGCCGTGGCGAACTCCGACCACTCCTGCGTCCGTCTTGCGAGTTCCCGTCGCCCGCGACGTGTGATCTGGTAGTACTTCCGGATCTTTCCGTTCGGCGCCTCTCGCCAGAACGACCTCACGAGGCCATCCGCCTCGAGCCTGTGGAGGCACGGATAGAGCGACCCCTCCCTCCAGCGGAACCTGCCGCCGGTGCGCTCGTTGACCAGTTTGGCGATCTCGTACCCGTACCGCTCGCCCTCGCTGATGATCCTGAGCGCCACGGGCTCCATGCTTCCCTTCATCAGGTCCGGGTCGAAACTCATATCTCGTTCCCTCCCTTGCATCCTGCCGAGCATAGGCTTTCTATGCAAATTGTACATCGAGACTCTATGCATGTCAAGCAAAAAAAAACGCAGCGGCTCGCCCCGGAGAACATGGCGCTGGCGAGGGGCCTGAGTTTCGCCGGATCCACGGACCGGGCCTGCAGGAAGCGGCGATGCGCCTGGAGGCCGCGAGACAGGGGCCGCGGCAGATGACGTTGTGGCCTTCCAGCAACCGGTACCAGCGTATTACGCTGGCGCAACCTCGTGCTACGCCACCTCGATGGGGCCGTGGCGTTCGAGCCACGGATATGTCCCGCATAGAGTACGCAATCTCGCTATTCAAGCCTTCAATGGGGCCGTGGCGTTCGAGCCACGGATATCCTCGTCCAGCCGTACTTTTCGCCCCACCAATCCCCGCTTCAATGGGGCCGTGGCGTTTGAGCCACGGATATGTGAACTACTATCCCGACGACATCCCGATATTCATCCTTCAATGGGGCCGTGGCGTTTGAGCCACGGATATGAATGTTCATCAGCGGCCTCAACGCCGGATCGTTGCTTCAATGGGGCCGTGGCGTTTGAGCCACGGATATGCGACTAGTTACGGAAGCGGCTGAGCAACACGTAACCTTCAATGGGGCCGTGGCGTTCGAGCCACGGATATGTCCCGCATAGAGTACGCAATCTCGCTATTCAAGCCTTCAATGGGGCCGTGGCGTTTGAGCCACGGATATTTCTGCCGGACATCCTGCGCGAGCGCATCGTTCGCGCTTCAATGGGGCCGTGGCGTTTGAGCCACGGATATTACCTTTTCAAAGCCCATGCGACAACAATCCCCACCTTCAATGGGGCCGTGGCGTTTGAGCCACGGATATTTATTCGTGAGGCGCTGGCGAGATGGAGTTACACCCGCTTCAATGGGGCCGTGGCGTTTGAGCCACGGATATGGCACTCATCGCAGGCGCAATACCCTCCCTCGGTCCTTCAATGGGGCCGTGGCGTTTGAGCCACGGATATGCAGTAGTCGGAGAGGACGCCGTGGGGACAGACGTACCTTCAATGGGGCCGTGGCGTTTGAGCCACGGATATCGGACAAGCCCGAGAATGCTGCCGGCCTCCGATGCCCTTCAATGGGGCCGTGGCGTTTGAGCCACGGATATCTCATGTAGGCCGCGAACGCGACCAAGTTCTTCTTCCTTCAATGGGGCCGTGGCGTTTGAGCCACGGATATCATCGGGGATACCTGAATCGTCATCTCCGCCCCCACCTTCAATGGGGCCGTGGCGTTTGAGCCACGGATATCCCTGCCCGAGTACATCCAGACCTTGCGCCATAGCTTCAATGGGGCCGTGGCGTTTGAGCCACGGATATGAACTCTGGCCGGCGACTGACCTCGAATCCAGTAGCTTCAATGGGGCCGTGGCGTTTGAGCCACGGATATGCCTGGAGCAATGCAGCTTCGAGCCTATCTACATCAGCTTCAATGGGGCCGTGGCGTTTGAGCCACGGATATAGTAAAAGCCGGCGCCAAGTGCCGGATCATACGGGCTTCAATGGGGCCGTGGCGTTTGAGCCACGGATATCCACGCCTGACAGCTGGATCGAAGCGACCCAGCGCTGCTTCAATGGGGCCGTGGCGTTTGAGCCACGGATATGCACGACTCATTGTGCTCTGTCCACCGCGTCACGGGCTTCAATGGGGCCGTGGCGTTTGAGCCACGGATATAGGAACGCCATGTCAGAGACTGAATTCGTGTCGGTGCTTCAATGGGGCCGTGGCGTTTGAGCCACGGATATGGCCGGCCTCCGAACGCCAACTCTCGCAACGATTTGCACAGCGCCTCGCGAGCACCCTCCCGAAAACCGCCACCGGTCGCTCCGAAAATGTGCCGGAATGCGCCATAACTTCAACTGCCTCCACATGATCGAGCACGTCCAGGACCCCCCTCCACCACCTCGGTGCTCGCGCGCGAACCGCCGAGCAACGGCCCGGTGTACGCGAATCTGCCCTCCCTACTGTCGCGCTCCCTTGGACCGCATACATACGGCGCAAGCGGATATTATCGTGTCGGCGACCAGACCGCAAAGAGGCCCAGGCCGCAATGGCGTCCGGCGCCGATGCTCACGGGGCCGGGGACAGCCTCGCGGAAACGTATCCATACGTGCCACGCGGGAAACCGGCGGTTGCGTGCCGCGTCGAGATAGTCGGGACGCCTGTAACAATCCGGGTGCAGCGATCCGGGCCAGTAAGGGGCCTTGCGCATGGTGAACGACTCGACCGCGTCCTGCGGTATGCCCGCCTGCTGGACCGCCCTGAGGAACAGGCGCTCCGCCCGCGTGGCGCAGTCGCGCCGCGCAGGGGGAATGCCGCGCCGCCGGTCGCGACTGTCGAAGCCTGGCAGGATGACCGGCGTCACCGTCGTCCACTCCCTGCTGCCGCAGTTTTCGCCAGCGTATCGGCTAATCATATCGGTCGAGGTGCTGCGCCACGTCACCATGAGGACGCCTCGCGCGTTGCCGTCGTTGTCCCTGAGGGCCTGGCCGGCGAGGCGCCTCTGCGCCCACCCGGCCCGCGAACCGTCGCCGCCGTACGGTTCGACGATCATGACTCGCCGTATCATGCCATCCGCGTGCTCGTGGCCGATGGTGGGGAGCGGCAGATACGAGAATCGCGGGGGCGTCCGCCCGGTGTTTCCGACATGACCGGCGAGATAGACCTCCGTGTTCGCGTCGGGGAACTGCTCGGCGAAATCGCGGCGGTTCTCCTCGCGGCAGACGAGCGACCGCAACATCGCGGCCACGATGCAGATCTCCTCTTGCCTGAAGGCGACGCCATCGGGGAGTTCGAAGACGGCATAATGGCGCGGTGGCACGTTCGCGGAGGGAAGGTAGGCGATGGTCTCGTAGCATCGAGGACGGCGGGGTGGGGTGAAGTGGATGGCCTTCCGACGTCCCAGACGTTCGACTCGGATGCGGTTCTCGAAATCGCGGTAGGCGCCTTCGAGGTCGTCGAGCGTTCCTTCCCTCGCGAGACGGAGGCGGGGTCGGTGAGGCGGGGCATTGCGCCATGGTTCCCAGCGCTGGCCCCGGAGGAGGGCGGATCTCCCGTTCGCGAGGATTTCGCCGTTGCCGACCGCCTGGTCAACGCCCCAGCCCAGCGCCACCAGATTCCGGGCCTCGCGGCAGAGGAGCGTCGCATGGGGTTCGGCGCGGGGCCATTCGGCTTCGGGGATCTCCCAGAGGTAATGGATCGTGAGGGGCGCGTCGGCGGGGGCATTGCCTTCGAGAAGGATGTGGGGGGCGGCGCGCTTCGTAGTCTTTTGCGACTCTCGGGTCTTGTCGGCATCGTTATTCGGGACGAAAAAGTCATATCTCTTCGCAGGGCGCGCCGGCGGCGCGACGATGATCGGCGGGCCCTGACGCTCGAGCCAGCGGAACGCCTCTGCCTTTTCCGTGTTCCACCGAACGTTACGACAGCCCGCGCGCGAGCCGGCGAGCAGCGCCTGGAAGAGTCGCATCGGCGACGGGGGCCATTCGGGAAGGTCGCCGTCTCCCTTCCCGTGGAACAGCGGATCGAGGAGGGTCACGGAGATGCACAGGTGCCTGGTCATCGGGTTTCCTCCTCCTGCTCCTCCTCTGCAGCCTTGCGCGCCTTGCGTTCCTGTTTCGTCTTTTTCAGTTCTTTCTCTGCGCGCTCGCGGTTGAAGGTGAAGGTCTTCGGAGCCGGGTCCACGCCGAAGTCGCTGGCGGCCGCTTCGGCGAACTCGAGGGCGTTATCGTGCTCGATGCGCCACTCCTTGCGGGATCCGTCGTGATGCACGAGATGCCATTCCGCGGGGCGTTCGGGGTCGGGCACGAGTTGGCAGCCCTCGCGCAGAAATGTCTCCTGCGGGGCCGTGAGCGCGACGAGCGACAGGCCGAGGACGTAGCGGCGGAGCGGCATGGGGTCGTCGGAGTCTCCGGCGCCGAGGGCGCGGAGCGCCGCGAGATTCAGGCTTGCGTCTCGCCGGATCTCGCGTTTCACCAGGACTCCGCCGTGGGTCCATGCGGCCGGCGCGTGCCTCAGGCCCATCTCGGACGCGCTTTTTCCCATGTTCTCCGATATGTTCAGGATGCCCTCGTTCTGGTAATCAACGGGCGGGATGTACTGTGCCGACCGGTGGAGGAACTGCACGTCGTAGGCGCGGATGACCGATCGCACGATGCGGGGCTGTTTGACCTGGGTGTCGCGGGAGTCCCACACGCCGAAGACGAGCGAGGTGGGCGCGAGTTGCGCCAGGGGTCTCGCGTCGCCCCTGTTCTTGATAGCCAGGAAGGCATCGCGCAACCTTTCGCACAGTTCGGAAAAGCGCACGATGGCGTCGGCGGCGCGGTGGCCGGCCTCCAGCAGGCTGACGCTCTTCTTTTTCTTTCCGTCCGACGTCTTGACCTCGACATAGATCTGTGGGACGAGTTTCGAGTAGGGCTCGCGCATGAAGATCGGCTCCATGCGGTTGGCCTGCGATCCGACCGAGTCCATGAGGCATACACTGGTGCCGTCGTCGAGGCGGTCAATGTTGTAGCCGGTCCATTCGCTGTCGTCAATTCCTTCCGGTTTGGCATACGTCGGGGGGAAGACGACCGCATCCTTGCCCTCGGTCGGCATCAGCCACTGGCGCATCACCAGGGCGGCCACGGTGCTATCATCCTCCAGCCAGCCGTCGAACTTGTTCACGACATTCTTCTCGTCCATGATCCGCCTCCTAAATAGGGGTTGCGAAACTGAATGCCTTGTACCGTTTCTGGTCATCGCGAAAGGCGAGCGCGAATCGGTAGCCACGTGTGCGAGCGATGCGGAGGGCTCCGCAGACGACGGCGCTCGCGACGTTGGCTGGCAGCGATCGGGACCATGTCCAGTATGCGAAGAGGTCGTTTGCGAGGCGGGGGCGGAAGCGCTGGAGTCCGATGAGGCACAGCAACTCCGTCGCCGGAGAAGCGACGGTCTCCGCACCCACGGCATCGAGCGAGAAGCCAGTATCGAGCGCGTGAGCGAACCGGCGCGCATCGAAGTAGAATGGTTCGACCTTGTCTTTTCCCTTCGAGCGTTTCCGGCGTCGGCCGGTAACTACTTCGGACTCGCTGACCTCCTCGTTGGCCGGTCGGAGAATGCATTTGTAGTCGAGGGGCGAGGGATCTTCGAACGCTTTGTGGAACTTGCGCATGGCGGCTTGCGCTATCCGCACGACTCCCTGGCTACCTGACCAGGTCTTCAGTCCTTGGCCTTCCTTCCACCAGTCGAGCCGGACGCAGAACGGCGGGCCGATGAATATGTAGCCCTCTCGACGGAGTTTGTCGAGGTCCTTTTCGGATAGTTGGGGCGACTGGCCTTGCTCGGCCATCAGATCCTTTTGGTCCGAGTACTCGTCCCGCAACTGGCACTGGCACAGTGCGGTGGAGATTTCCAGCGCGGATGCGGTGCCGTCGGGGGTTCTCACGGCGAATCGGGCGCCAGCGTCCTCGATGAACCAGGCTTCCGCTCCTGGCCAGAGCCGGTCGGCGAGTTCCAGCAGACCACAGCAGGCGAAGAACTGGCCCGGGTTCGTCACGTCAACTTCGATGGTGAAGTCGGGTTTGTCAGCGTTCATTGGTTGGCCTCCCGGTGGTCGCCGTTGCCGGTCGTGGCGGGCGGGTGCGATGCCAGGGCGTCGGCGCAGCGGAGGAGCGACTCGAGCCATGCCAGGTGCCAGCGGCCGAGGCGTTTCTGGAGTCGGCCGAACCGCTGCACAGTCTCGATGATGGTGTTTTCGTTTTCGGCGGTGGTGGGGCGCAGGCGCTGACGCGACGCGCGGTCCATCGGCCCCTCGTTGTCCCGCGCATCCGGTTCGAAGTGGGGGCGGGCCCAGCCGTGGTGGGCGGCTATGAGGTGGAGGACGAGGTCCTGCGTCTCTTTGTCCAGCGCCTGGAAGTCCGGCTCGTTGCGCACGTCGAGCAGGGAGCCGAACTCGTGGCGATAGCCGCCGAGAAATCGTCCGCCGAGGTATCGTTCCGATTTGGCGAGGGGTTCGCCCATGTTTTCGTTGCTGGCATACTGCTGCCAGATCGAGCGGTCCTTGCCGGCGTCGTGCCAGCGGGCCGCGATGACGAGTACGTGGCGGAACGGCTCGGGGAGGTTCAGGGCTTCGGATATCCTTCTGGTGTGCTCGGCGACACGGGCCGCATGATCGGCGAGCGTCTCGCGGAAGCGTGCGAATTCGGGGCTATCGGTGGTCGCCCTGGGCTCGACGTAGAGGATGAGTTCGCGCACCGGGCCGCCTTCTTCGTCGCTTTCCTCCGGCGCCCGCAGCGTGATCCGCATGCGTTCGCGGAGGTTCGGCGGAGGCTGCGCATGACGCTCACCGTTTGTCAGTCGTTCGTATCGCTCGCCGTCTTCGTCCCGGACGAAGAGCCAGCGTTGCCGACACGGCGGTGCGCCCGCGGCTCCGTCACCGCCCGGCACCTTTTCGGCGACGTCCATTTCGGGGTGGGGCGGGTCCGCGTTTGCATCGAGCATGCCCTTTTCGCTGAGGCCGCCGGCCTCGATCGGCAGGACGACCGTGGCGTAGGCGAGCGGATCCCGGCCTTCGGTTTTCGGTGTGAGAGAGGAAAGTTTCGCGATCCTGGCCTTGCCGCGTTCGTTCAGCAGGACCACGGGGAGATCGAAGTCCGGGTCCTTGTTCTTCTTGCGAGCGGTTTTCAGCAACTTTCGGAGTTGTTCCAGCACGCACTTCGTGGTGTCGCGCAGCCTCTCGTGGGCGAGGATGGGGCAGGCTTCGAACCAGTCGCGGAGCGTTGTCTCGTCCACATTTGCGTCCGCCAGGTCCTCGACCTCCGCACGCCACGCGACGAACGTCTCTGGCGGCTCTCCCTCGGTGATGCCATGCAAATACTGCTCGACCTCGGGCCGAGTGGGCAAGTCGTCGTCCACGGATGTCAGCGACCAGGCGTCGAACAGGATGTCGCTCAGGTCGCGGGTCTTTGCCTCCGGGGAGAACGCGGCGCGGAGATCGGTTTCGGATAATTCGCGGAGCGCCTTTTCCAGGGCGGCGGGCGATGCGTCGCCGCCATTTTGGAAAATACGCTGCAGTATCTCGCCAGTCTTCGCTATCGCGGTGGCGAGCAATTTAGAGGTCGAAGATTTCCCTGACTTCCCCTCTTTCGCAACGAAGACCGTGATAGTGGCATTGCGCGGGTTGCCGTCGCTATCCACGCCCAGGCGATTCACGCGGCCGAAGCGCTGGATCATGCTGTCGAGCGTGGTCAGATCGCAGAGCAGGTGATCCGCATCGAAATCAACCCCCACCTCGCCGGCGGAGGTCGAGACGAGGTAGAGCGTCCGGTCGCAAGGAGCGTTCGAGCCTGCCGTGAACGCCCTGAACAGCGCGCTCCTCGCAAGATGATCGCGGTCATATCCGCGGATCGTGCCTGTCAGAAGCGCGACACGCTCATCAGCGCCGTTGTCCAAATGTTTCTGTATCTCATGGGCGACCTTGTCCGCATCTTTGGGGGACCTCACGTAAACGAGCACGCGACACCTGTTGTCGCGGTATTCGAGCGCGCGACGGGCTATGGCATCGGCGACGGACTTCTCGTCTCCCTGAACCTCGACCAGAGAGAGTCTCTTTTGCGCATGGATGCGACGCTGAGCCACCGGGTCATCTTGGTCCTCCGGTTCGATGCCAAACGAGGCGTCTCGAGGGGTGGTGTTTGCGGCATCGTGTCGAGCAGTGGCGGAGAGTTCCATGACGCGAATGGGCCGCGCGTCGGCTCGAGATTCGCTGCTCTGTTCCTTTTCCACGGCCCGAAGGAGTCCGCTGAACGCGGGCGTCAGGTGCGCCTCGTCATGGACAATCAGTGCGTCATGGCCGATGAGCCCCGCATGGTGGGCGCGGCCGTATCGCCCATCGCCGTAACCGGAAAAGAGGAGTTTGCTGCCGATCATATCTATGGTGCCGATGACGATGGCGGGTCTGGCGGGGTTCGTCTTCCACTCTGCATTGTCAGCCAGTTCGCCGCGGAGGGTGCTAACCGCTAGCGGTGGAACGTCGCTATTTTCACCGGCTAACCCCTTCAGAGCAGTGGCCAGTTGTTGCAGCACGGGGGCGTGGTCACGCCACCGGGGATCCTCCGGTCGCAGGAGCCTCTCGCGCATCTGGACGACGAGGTCCGTTGCCTGGTCAACGACCGTGCGGCGGTTCACGATATACACGAGCCGGCGGGGGAGGGGGGATCCGTTTGCCCGAAGGTGGTGGACCAGCGCGATCAACCAGATCGGGATGACGGACGTTTTGCCGAGACCGGTAGGCAGGGTAAGGTGCCTGGGAATGTCGCCGTGCTTCAGAAGTTCGAAGAGGCGGCACTGCCACTTCAACGGTTGGAATCCTGTGAGCGCCTCGAAGCAAGTCATGAACGTGGTCATGGGCTGGCTCCTCCGGCTGTATGGTGCGATCTTCCAATCGAGGCTTACCTCGAATCCGGGCCGAGGGTCAGGATGGCCACAGATTCTGGTCCGACGCGAGAGTGCGGCCCCACGTGCGCTCAGGGATTTTACGAGTGCTCGGATGAATAATCAATAGGCCTGCTGCCTTTCGGGCAGAGTTGCGTCTGGGCATCGCGCGGTTCATGGAGCCTCGGACTTCGAGGGCCGTTACTGCCCCTTTGTCTCGCGGGCTGAGGGCGTGGCTACGTTGCTGTGTCGCGGGACTTTCGAGTTGCCCTTGCATCCGGGCAGGCGGGCGGCGCGATGGTGCCTCGCCGCTCCTACTCGTTGCGCCTCGGAATGGTGAGTCCTATCGTTCTCACTTTGTTCGTGATTTTCACCAGCATGAACAGGCACAGCGCAACGAGGATGAAATCGAGGACGTTGTTCACGAAGGCCCCGTAACGCAGGGCAACTGCGGGCTGGATTATGGTCTGACTGAGCGGGTCCAGTTTCGCAGGTTTCAGGATTATCTGAAGGTCGGCAAAGTCCACGCCGCCAAGGATGACGCCGATGGGTGGCATTATGACGTCGTTCACGAGCGAGGTGACGATCTTCCCGAAGGCGGCGCCGGTGATGATTCCGACGGCCATGTCAACCGCGTTGCCCTTGACTGCAAACTCTTTGAACTCCTTTATGAATCCCATTCTCTAGTCCTCCCCAGAATCCTCGGCCGACTGTCATCGGGCGACGCCGCCCAGTGATGTGATCGCGCAGAGATTTTACAGTAGCAGGGCGTTGTGGTGAAGGAGGAACAATATGTAGGGCCGCGGCACGCGCGAGCGGATTCAGCCGATCGAGTCGCCAGTGAGAGGGTCGCGGACGAAGTTCCAGAGTCGAGGGCCGCGGCCACGGCGGTAGTTCTGCTCCCATAGCGGGGTTCCGAGCGCGTTGCCCGCGACTCTGGAGGAGTCGTTGAGTATCTCGCTGAATATCGGTTCGAAGTTGTGGTACATACCGTTCTCGTACCACCGCACCCTCAGGAATCCGCAGGGATATTGAACGGGCTGCGGGCAATTCAGTTGAGTCAGATTGCCTCGACGGTACAGCGCCGGAACGTTTTTGTGCCCCACGTATGCCATGGTGCCGGCGGGCAGCGCTGGCAGGAGGCGCTCCAGGAACCTGTGGTTGTCCGCATATGCGCGGTCCGGATCCATGATGTAATCGTCGGGGACGAACTGGCGATGGCTGATGAGAATGACGGGGCCCTCGGCCGACGCGACCGCGCGGAGGATGTGGTCAACTCCTTTTCGTCCGAGGTGGTAGTCCAGTGGGTCGCCACGACGGCAAGTGCCCTCGCAACCGATCAGGGTTAGACCGAACCGCTTTTCGGTCCAGAGACCCGAACCGAATTGACTGCGGAAGTGGCGTCGCTTTCTCTGGGTGTCGTGGTCCCCGCCGACGAGGAAGACGGGGCAGTTGATTTCGTCGAGTATGTTCCTGGCAAGAGCGCATTCCTCGGCGAGACCCCGGTCGGTTATATCCCCCGGCATCAACACGAAGTCAACCGATTCCCTGTTGAGCACTGCCACGATGTGGCGGAGGATTGCCTCCGATTCCATGAAGAGGCGCCCGCGCCGATTTTCCCGATAATTGGTGATGTGCGGGTCGGCAATGATAGCGAACTCTGCGCGCTTTTTGCCCCTTGGGCGGGGCAGGGTCCTCGCGGAACACGTGGCCAGTTCGTCTGCGGAGGCCGAGAACGTCAGGGTGTACTCCGTGCCTGGATTCAGGTTGTCGAGGAACACGCGGCCGATCCGTTCTCGCTCTCTACTTTCGTAGGTGACGCAATGGTCAGAAGATATTGCGACCGCGCGCACGGGGGCAGGCTCTCGCAAGGTGAAAGCCCCCAGGATGGCACTTTCCGTGATGCGCTGGATTTCGAAACGATCGAGGATCGCTGTGCGCTTCATGTCCGACTCGTTCCGTATCTATCGCACCTTGTTGCGCGGATCAGTGGATGCCTCCGCTGTCGGCGTCGGTGCCGAAAGCGATTGGCGCACGACTTCCGCCATGCCCACAGCCCACCGATAGGTTCGAACGAACAGTTCGTGCGTCGGCGGGACGTGGAGTTCCATGGCGATAGGTCCCTCGTATCCCGCCCTGTAAATGGCGGCGAGGGCAGAGGGCCAGTCAATGATACCCTCGCCCGGGGGCAGGTGCTCCTCGACGATGCCATGGTTGTCGGATACATGGATCGCCCGGATCAGGCCTACGGAGTTGGCTGCCGCCGAAGGGATGCTCTCTGAGAGGTTCACGTGATTCACGTCCATGCAGATGCCGAGGTGATCGGAACGAAACGATTTCACGAAACGGGCGATTTCCGCGCTCTTCCAGAGATACGGCAGCCCGCCTTCCTCGCGGGGTTTGGCAGGCACGGCCTCCAGCGCCAGGACGAAGCCGAGCGAGCGCGCCCTCTCGTGCAGCGCCTCCACCGCGCGTTTCCAGTTCTCCATGCTCCGCGGTTCGCTGTCGAGACAGAGGTAATGGACGATGTAGGGGCAGGGCGCGTAAGCCGCGACGTCCTCCATGGCGCGGAGTTCATCCTCGACTCTCTTTCGCCTTTCTTGTTCGCTCGCCGGGTCTTCGACGATCCCCAGAGTTCCGTGAACGGCCCAGACACGCATGCCGAGGTCATCGAGCATCCGTTTGTACTCGGCGCGCCTGCTGGTCTTTCTGGACAACTCGATGAGACGATATCCCGCCTTTGCCAGCGGCGGGAGGGCCGCGCAGAGGTCCACGCGTCCAAAGATGGTCGTGCTCTGACAGGGTTTCATGAACACGTCTTCGGTGCGATTCGGTGCGATATCGTTGCGGGATGGCATCGCTGATCCTTTCCTGCGCTTCTTCGCAGAAACGAAGCGCGCCTGCGGCCTTGCGAGACCATGGGGCACTCGGGACGCATCCGAGGCGCAGACCTGCCCCAAGGTCTCCGTGACCTCTCGAAGTCCACTCCGGCAAACCCGCTTCCTTCGCTTCCGTGCGTTGCGGGAGTGTGCCGCAGCCTGGTTTCTGCCTTTCCGCGGACGAGTCAGTCGGCGCGTCGCAATGTCAGTTCGCTGCGCCCGCGCAGCGTCAGGGGTACCAACAGCGCGCCTGTGGCGTCAGCCGTGACGCGGGCCACGTTGCCACCCTCGACGGCATAGGCGGAACCGGCGACGACCGGGAATGCTCCGTTTCTGACCTCGAGCGTTGCTTTCGCATTTCCGCTGAGGGCGATGACGACCGCATCGCGATCGTATCTTCGCACGATGACGTTGACGGGGGCGCCATCGGTCCTGAGGACGATCGGCAGTTTCTCGACCACCGCAGATTCGTTGGTCCCCAGGTCGAGGCGGCTTCGCACGCCGTCGGCGTCAACCGTCGAGAGCGTCGTGTAGGGGGTCAGCCCGCCGCGCGCGTCGTACCGGTGCACGAGGTGAAGGTTGGGCTCGCCGGGCCATCCGTACACCCCGGGGAGCATGGTCACTATGCGCTCGGGACCGCGGATCATGCCCGAACGGATCTCCTCGAAGGTCATCGGGAAGCACTTCGAGGGCAGGGTGGCGTACGTTATGTCGCCCTCCTGATAGTAGAAAAAGAGAAGGGCCCACTTGAGTTTGTCGAGCGCGTCGAGATACACATCCTTCTCTCGCTTGATTGCCGAGGGGTTCGTCAGGGCGGCGCAGTTCGGTGCGAGATGGAGGAACGGGCCGGAGGAGACCTCCTTGTCGTGTATGATATATTTTTCGGCGCAGATGCTGGCCGTGAGCACGGAATTATTGGCCACGATGACGCCGCCCTTGTTGTGGACCTTCCGCGCGAACTGGATCAGCGATGGTTGCGAGAGGAGGAGTACGGAGCCCATCTTTCGCCGGATGGTCTTTGTGGATTTGTCAATCTCGGCCGAGTGATCGTCCCAGCGGTCATACGTCCACCGTCCCATGTAGCCCCACATGAAGCCGTCCATGAAGAAGCCATCAGCGCCAATCTCGTCCATGAGGACATCAACGCTCTTCATGAGAGCGTCATGGAAACTGTTGCCGGGCGTGGGGTAATAGATGTACCATCGCCAGCCTTCCTTTTCCCGCTGCTCGCTTATGTAGTGGTGTGCCGGGTCCCCCCACACGGCCTGGGAGCCGTCGGCGTTGATGACCTTCGAGTCGGCGAAACGGTCCGGTCTGTTGGTGCAGTAGAGGCTGTGGGCCACGTGAACAACGACCCTCAGGTGTGGAAACTGTCGGTGTATCTTCGACATCTGCTCCTTCAGGAGCGCCATTTCCCGCGGGAAGTCCATGAACTCGATTCCCTCGATAGACACCTGCGGGTCGTCGGCTGCGCCGGAAAGGCAGTGGATCGCGCCGTACTTGATGTTGGTGAGCCTCAGGTATTCTTCGGAAGGTATGTTCCGCCGCTGGAACGGACCTTTCGAGATGAATGCCATGCCCCCGTCAATGGTCCCGATGCGGTCCTCGTTGCGGCGGACGGCGTTGACAAAATCATAATAGTCGCCGGTCACATTGGGATAAACAGCCCAGACGACCGTGTAGGATTTTTTCGGCCCCAGGGCGAACTTCTCCGTGCCAACGCCGGCGCGATCCGCCTCAGCGTAGCAGACCGATTGCACGATGGATACGTCGTCGAGTGGTACGAGACCGACACCCGAGCCGTTCGTTGAGATGAATACGGAAGGTGAGGCCTCCTCCTCCTTGCGACCCATGCCTTCATACCCGCACAGGTACGACTTCCTGATGTCGAGGTTGCTGGCGTCGAGATGGTTGTAAATCAGCAGGCCGAGGTCGTTATCGGTCGAGTTCGAGTAAGTGTCCTCGATCCTCACGTGGTCGGGACGGACAAGGATCCGCCGCTCGATGGAGTAAAAGGAACCGCGCGCCGTGACGCGGTGCTCGTTGTCGCTCACGCGATTCGTCTGGACGCGCCACGTGCCTTCCTGTTTGTGCGTGGGCTGCCTGCTCGCCGCCAACCAGTTGAACTCTCCGTTCGGGTAGGAGACCCACGTTTCGACAGGAAGGGTGCTCCGACCCATGCGGATCACGAACCCGCCGCCGGCGACTTCCACGCGGAAGTCCGGGGGCGATGGCGGGCGTGGAAGCGGCCCCACGGTCTCCTCTTCGACTGATGGAACCTGTGCAGCAGCAGGAGGATACGTGAATTCTGCCTTCTCCATCGGGCATATTCCCTCCGTGGCGAAGCCAGCGGTGATCTCGTACGTCCCCGGATCTAGACCTGATATGTCGAACCGCGCCTCGACCGAGGTCGAGGCGGGATCTACAACAAACTCTTTTTTGCGAACAGCCGTGGACTGCAGACTGCGGACCTGGACCAGGATTCGCGCCCCGTCGGGCAATGGCAGAAGACCCGCATAATCTACCTCGACCACTACCTGGTTTCGATCGAAGTAGTAGAATGGGGTCATCCTCAGGCGGGTGAACCAGCGCGTGTCGAACCCGTAGTCACCCGCCTCCGACTTGAAGTGCACCTGGACTTCCTGGCTGGAAAGGGCGCGGCCATAAACACGGACGGAACCGATCATGCCCTTGAAAAAGGCTGCGTCGCCGGTAGGCTCCTCTCCGCCCGCGCAGCCGATCATGAAGTCTCCACCCTGGCCAGGTCCCGGGAACAGGCTCGGGCCGCTATCGGCGACCCGTCCGTTGATGTAGAGGGTCATCGTCTTGCCGTCGAAGACGCCGACCACATGTTGCCACGCGTTGTTCTCGAGGTGCGCTTTCCGGTTGTTCGTGCCGCTCGCTATGTACCACCAGCAGTTCGCGTCGCTGTAGTAGGTGAGCAGGAATCCCCCGAACGACTTGCCGGCTATGCCCGTCTCCCGCGAGGGCGTGCTCGCCGGGTTGACCCACACCTCGAGCGTCACCGGCCCGGTCACGTCAAGGGATTTGCCGCGGCCACAGTTGACGTAGTCGTCCACGCCATCGAATGCCAGGGCGAAACCCTTTTCGAGTTTCACCCAGTTGGCTCCGTGGATCTTGCCATGATTGTCGTTTCCGCTGGAGTCCCTGACTATATCGCCCTGGCCCTCATCGAGGTCCCACTGTGCGACGAGCCCGGGTGCTGTTGCTCCCGCGAGGGCATGCGTTGACGCAACCGAGAGAAAGAGCGCCAGCATCCGAATCAATCTCATGGTTTCACCCTTCCAGAGTCGTTCGGCGCCATTCCCACATCCTGGTCGAGCCTGCCAACCTCTTATACCGGCGACCGACCGTTGCGGTCAAGGCCGGGCGCGTTGTCCGGTGCGTGTTGTCAGGGCGACGATGGGTTGATATCCTCGATCGCCGGCGCCGTCGTTTCCGGCTCAGGCCGTGTTCAGGCTCGGGCAATGTACTTTCATGATTCCCAGCGGGAGGTTGCGATGATCGTTGATACTGACGTATATCGGCGGCTGGAGGCCGAGATGAGGAAGATCCCGGCCATTGATACGCACGTGCATCTGGATGTTCGCGCTCCCCTGGCGCGTGACCTCGGAGATGTCATCGCCTACCACAACTATATCCAGGAGTTGGTCACCGCCGGCGCTCCGGTGGCGCAAGCACTCGATGCCTCAGTTTCCGGTCGCGACAGGGTCATGGCCATCGTGCCGCACCTGAAGAGGTCCAATTGTTCCGCTCACGCGTGGATGCTGCGGAGAGTTCTCGAAGCGGCCTACGATTTCGACGAGGAGTTGAACGAGCGCAACTGGGAGGCGCTTTACGCTCGTGTCGAGGAGGCGGCCAGACGGCCCGGCAGGCTGAAGGAACTTTGCCGTCTCGCGGGGGTTGAGAAGATACTCGTTCATCTCCCGCCCTCGCCGGTGAAGGAGATCGGATGCGACCCCGACATCTTCGTGGGACTCAGCGACCTTTCTTTGCCTGCGGTGCCCGACGCCGGGGCGTTGGCGAACTTCGAGAAGTGCACCGGCAGGTCCGTCCACACCGCCAGGCAATATTTCGACGCGACGTTATCTCATCTGGAGCGCGGAGCGGCCGCCGGCCAGCGTGGGCTCCGCGTCAACATCCTCGGCAATGCCACCTATCGTAAGGCTTCCGATGCGACCATCCAGTCGGCGTTCGACCGCGCCGCGACGGGAAAGCAGATCTCCGAGGATGACCGCTCGGTCCTGGTGACATTCGCCCTGGACGCTGCGGCAACTGGCGCGGCCAGGACGGGGATGACGATACAGGTATTTCTGTCGAAACAGTCCGGACCCGACCGGCGGATCCCGTCCGCCGACGAATCGCTGGTTTCCATGTTATGGGATCTTGTGGCCGAACATCCGCGGGTCAACTTCGAGGTCTACACCATTTCCGCTGCCTTTACCCAGATACTCACCATCTATTCCAAATACCTCGCGAACCTGTATCTCGGCGGCATATGGTGGTACTGTCAGTTCCCCCGGATCATGTCCGAGACATATTCCCTGAGGTTCGAGGCCCTGCCCGCGTGCAAGTGGTCGGGCTTCTTCAGCGACGCGTACGTGGCGGAGTGGATCATCGGGAAGAGCGCGATCACGCGCAAGGAGATGGCCCGCGCGCTGTCGGAGAAGGTGCTCGAAGGCTACATGACGGAGGAGCAGGCAATCCGGAGCGCAAGGGAGGTCCTGTACGAGACGCCCCGCCGGCTGTACAGGCTGTGATCAGGTCGGGGCCATTCGGCGTTTGCCCCCCGGCGCCGGCGCCATCATCGTCGGCCGCAGCAGCCGCGCCGGTAATGGACAAGCCAGGGACGAGCATTGACAGTCCTGTGTCAGGGATATACACTTCTTGTGGATGGGTTGGGCGGCGCGTGGCAACCCATTGCCGGAGACCGGACTATGACGAACCTGGTCCTGCCCGAATCGAGGTCTCTCGCGGCAGAGTTGTCCTATACGCCCGCTGCGCTGCGCCAGGCCCATCTCGAACGCCTCGCGGCACTCATTCCCGATCTCGATCCGGAGCGCCCCTATACTTACGGCGATGTCTTCCGGCGCGTTACGCAATTCTCCACCGATGCCAACGCAGATGTCCTACTGCCCGGATCGGTGCTTCAGCGGGACCTCGGACTGATCCTGCGCGATCTGACGAGACGTGTTCCGCTCGACGGTACCGATCCCGACAATCCGGTGCTTGCAGCGGACGAGGTGCTTTCGCGGTACAGGATAGCACGCAGGACGCTGAGGCGCTGGGCGCTCCAGGGGCTTCCTCTGGCCTTCTACCGGATGGGCTCGGGGGGCGTCGGGTGGGGGGTGAGGCGAGCGGCCCTCGAACGGTTCATGGAAGTCCGGCGAGTGCGCGCGTCCGTGTCTTGCACGAGACTCAGCGAGCCGGAGAGGAGGGCGATCCTCGAACGCGTCGCGGTCCTCCGTCGGGAGGGCGGCAGGAGTACCTCTGAACTTATCCGTCAGGTCGCCCGCGACACGGGGCGTTCGCCGGCCACGATCAGGCGACTTCTCAGACGGTGCGCGGAGGTCCCGCGCCGGGTCGGCCGCGGGCTTCCTTCGGTCCAGCGCGACGCGCTCGTCGAACGCTACCGCGAGGGCACGCCCGTGCGAGAACTCGCGCGTCTCTTCGGTCGCTCGCCGAGCACCGTCTATCGCATCCTTCACCAGGCGCTGCTGAACGAGGTCCTCTCGCTCAAGATCCATTATGTGCCCAACCCTGCCTTTTCGGCGCCGGACGCAGATAGTGTCTGCCTGGGACGGGACGGCCTTTTCACCTTTCCGCCGGAGCCCGAGGAGGAGACGGACGTGCCGGCAGGTCTTCCTCCGTATGTCGCCGAGTTGTACCGGATCCCTGTGCTGGACCGCGACGAGGAACGCCATCTCTTCAGGAAGTACAACTACATCAAGTACAAGATGGCGCTCCTCCAGGAGCAGGTGCGGCGCCGGGGCTATTCGGCCGGGCTTCTGGAAGCGTTTCAGGAATACCGCCGCGCCGCCGATCAGGTCAGGCTCGTCCTCATACGGTGCAACCTGCGCCTCGTGGTCAGCGTTGCGAGGCGTCACGCCGGACCGCTGATGAATCTGATGGACCTGGTGAGCGAGGGCAACGTGTGCTTGATGAGGGCTGTCGACTCGTACGATTGCACGCATCGGGCGCGGTTTGCCACGTACGCAACGTGGGCGCTCACCAAGCATTTCGCGCGCATTGTGCCGGAGGAGAACTACCGGCTTCACGCTTTCGTCACCGGCGAGCCGGAGGTACTCGAGCGGGCCGCCGCGGCGCGCGTGGAGGACCCGGAGAGGGCGGAGGTGCTCACACACCTCAGGGCCGTGCTCCGCGCCGCGACTCAGCGGCTATCGCAGCGCGAGAGGGAGATTATAGAGGCGCACTACGGCACCGACGGCCGTCCGGCGCGGACTCTGGAGGAGATAGGGCGGCTCTTCGGCTTGACTCGCGAGAGGATCCGCCAGATAGAGGTTCGTGCACTCGGCAAACTCCGCGGCCTCATAGCACCCGATATCCTCGACGCGGTCACTTGATGCCTTCCTCGGTCTCCCGTCGTCGGTCCATCGCGGCCCGTATGTCCTGCCAGCGCGTCAGAATCCCGTTCTCGATCAGGTTCACGAGGTCATCGTCGAGCCAGCCTTCCTCGGCGGGCAGGTAGTCTTCGAGGTCCTTCACGTAAGGGCAGTCGGCGGGGAAAACGCCCCATGCGATGCCCTGCTCGACGGTCAGACAGCGCGGGTTGACCTCGTGGCGCCGCGCGTAGACCCGGCAGAGGTTCGACGCCGTGTCGAGATAAGGGCAGGGGGTACGGGTCGTGAACACATGGCCGCCCACTACTATCTTCTCGTAGCAGCACCGGCCACACCGGCGGCAGAGGGCCTCTCTTTCCGGGGAACTTTCTGCGCACATGGAGCGCTCAACAGGCATTCAGGCGGAGCCTAGCGCGGCCCTGATTCTCTCTCGCCACGCCTCCATCTCGCCCGGCCCGTAACTGCCGGCCCTCCAGTGGAATGAGTAGCCGTCGCCGTCGTGCCGCGGGATGATGTGAAAATGCACGTGCGGCACCACCTGCCCCGAGCAGCGACCATTCGTCTGATGGATGTTGAATCCGTCCGCATGCGCCGCCGTGACCACCGCACGGGCGAGGCGTGGAAGGACCCGCCCGATCGAAGCCGCCAGAGATTCGGGCAGGTCTGTCAGCCGCTCATAATGTGCCTTCGGGATGAGGAGCGTGTGACCGGGCCGGATCGGGGCGATGTCCATGAACGCCAGGAGTTCATCGTCCTCGTAGACCCGAGCGCTCGGCACTTCGCCCGACACGATCTTGCAAAAGATGCAGTCTCCCATCTCGTGTCCTCCGTCTCTCGGCCCCATTCAAGACCTTACTAGATTTGTCGCACGGTCGCAAGGCCGGTGGCGAACAGAGCGGGATTAGCTTAGAATGACGTGTCCAGTGGCAGTCGGAGGAGGAACAATGGAAGAACTGGAAAGCAGGATCATGCGCATCCTCGACGAGATGAAGATTCCCTACGAGGTCATCGAGCACGAGCCCGTGATGACAAATCCCGAGATGGCCCAGAGGCTGGGGGTACCTCTCGGTGATACCGTCAAGAACCTGATGCTCACGACGGCGGACGGGCGGGTGATACAGGTTGTGCTCCCGGGCGACAAGCGCTTCGACAGCAAGGCAGTTGCCAGAAAGGTGGGGACGAAAAGCGTGACCTTTGCCACGCCGGAGACCGTCCTCGAAAAGGCCGGGTGCGAGGTCGGGTGTGTCCCACCCTTCGGCCATCTCCAGCCCGTTCCGATCTACATGGACCGCCAGTTGCTCTGGAAAAAGGAGGTCTACTTCAACCCGGGCGTGCACACGAAGTCCGTCAAGATCGAAGCCCGGCGGCTCAAGGAACTCTGCAAGCCGATAATGCTTTGACAGGTCCACTTGTCGGTGGCTAGGATAGTGAATGGCGGTTGACGGGGCTTTTCCGCGGCCGCGCTCTGACCTGGACGGGGGAAAGACATGCGGGTCAACAGGGGCGTCAACGCTACGGTCCATTTTCGCGTGCTTTCCGCCGACCAGTGCGACGAGATCGTTCTGGCCGCGTTCGAGGTGCTGGAGCGCATCGGCGCTCGTTTCTACGAACCCGAGTCGCTGGAGATCTTCAAGGCAGCCGGTTGCATTGTCGAGAACGGGAATTGGGTCCGGATTCCCGCCGGCATCATCCGGGCTGCGCTGAACACCACGCCCCATCGCTTCACGCTTTACACGCGCGACGGCCGTCCGGCCATCAGAGTCCAGCCGAACCGCGTCTACTTCGGCCCGGGTCCGACGTGCTGCAACTTCATAGATCCGGTCACACTGGAGCGGCGGCTGTTCGTGAAGCGCGATGCCTCCCTCACGGCGCGGACCTGCGAGGTGCTCCCCAACATAGACTACGTCATGTCCCTCGGTTCCATCAGCGACGTCCCGCAGGATGTGTCCGACGTGCACGAGTTCGATGCGATGGTTCGCGAGACCACCAAGCCGATCATGAGTTGGTCGTTCAGCCGCGACTCGCTCCGGAAGATACATGAGATGTGCATCGCCGTGAAGGGCTCGAAGGAAGGTTTTGCACAGGAGCCTTTCATGATCTTCTACTCGGAACCGAGTTCGCCGCTCAAGAACTCGGCGGAGGCGGTGCAGAAACTGATCTATTGCGCCAGCGAGGGGATCCCTCAGGTCTATACCCCTTGCTGCATCGCGGGCGGCACTGCCCCTGCCAGCATGGCCGGCGTACTCGTTCAGAACCTGGCCGAGACGCTGCCCGGGGTCGTCCTCAGCCAACTCGTGCGCAAGGGTGCTCCCATAGTGGTGGGCGGCGTCGTATCCATACTCGATATGCACACTACCATACTCTCCTACGGTGCCCCGGAACTCGCCCTCCTCTCGGCGGGCGCGACCGAGGTCGCGCGCCATGTCGGCCTGCCAATGTTCAGCACCGCCGGTTGCACGGACTCGAAATGCCTCGATGCTCAGGCTGCCGCAGAGGCGACCGCCTCCATAATCTTCGCGCTCCTCAGTGGCGCAAACTTCGTCCACGATGTGGGCTACGCCGAGTCGGCGATGACGGGCTCGCTCGGCCATCTCGTGATGTGCGACGAGATCATCGGCCTCGCGCGACGCATTGCGAGTGGCATACGGGTGGACGACGATTCGCTCGCCGTTGACGCCATCTCGGAGGCTGTGGAAACAGGCGATTTTCTGGCGCTCGACCACACCGCGCGCCACTTCCGCAGCGAATTCTGGTTCCCGCGCCTCATGGACCGCCTCCGGTATGGCGAGTGGCGGGCGGCGGGAGAGAAGACCCTGGCCGACCGGGCATGGGAACGCGTCCGGGAGATAATCGCGCATCCTCGCGCCCCGACGCTTCCAGAGCGCGTGCTCGACCGACTCGACCGGATCGTGGGCAAATAAGGGGGAAGAAATGCGCGCGAACCTGACGGAGAACGCGGCGACCCGGTTCCGTGTCCTGTCGGACGATCAGATCGAGGAGATATTCCTCGCGGCGCAGGAACTTCTCGAGGACCCCGGCACGCGGATACACCACGCCCGAGCGCTTCGGCTCCTGGAGGAGGCCGGTGCGAAGGTCGAGGGCCAGTTGGCCCGCATACCTTCCGGTCTCGTGAAGGAGATGCTCGCGAGCGTGCCACCCCGGGTGGCCCTCGGCGACCGCGACGGGCACCGCTCGATGATGCTGGAGGACCATCGCATCTACTTCGGCACTGGCTCCGACTGCCCCTTCATCGTTGACGCCGTAACAGGTGAGCGACGGAGGTGGACGAAGAAGGACATCGCCGACGCCGCCCGTGTCGTTGACGCGTGCCCGCACCTGGATTTCCACATGTCTCTCGGTCTCACCAGTGACGTGCCGACGTACAGTTACGACCGCCATCAGGCAGCGGCCATGCTGCGCAACACGCTGAAACCTCTCGTGTTGACCGCCATGTCCAGAGAGGGGCTCTCCGACATACTCGAAATGTATTATCTCGTTCGCGGCGGCCGCGATGCTTTCGAGGTCAACCCTGGCTTCGTCATCTACCTCGAGCCCACGACTCCCCTGTTGCATGGCAGGGCCGCGGTGGACAAGTTGATCTTTTCCGCCGAGCGTCGCATACCGGCGATCTATACGCCATGTCCGATCGCGGGTGCGACGGCGCCGGTTACGATGGCCGGAGCGTTGGCGCTCGCCGTCGCGGAGTTCCTCGGAGGGATGGTCATAGCGCAACTCGTCCGGCGCGGCGCACCTCTCATAATGGGCGGCGTCATCTCCTCCATGGATATGCACAGCACGATCCTCACCTACGGATCGCCGGAACTGCACCTGATGTCCGCCGCGCTCACCGACATCGCCCACAAATTGCAAATCCCCATGTTCAGTACCGCCGGCTGCTCGGACTCGAAATGTCTCGACGAGCAGGCGGCGGTCGAGGCCGCGCTCAGCATCATGGCCGCCGGGCTGAGCGGCGCCAACCTCATCCATGACGTCGGATTCCTGGAATCGGCCCTCATAGGTTCCCACGAGATGGTCGTTTTCTCCGATGAGGTCATCGGCATGGTCAAGCGCTTCCTGGCCGGTGTGCGAGTGAACGAGGCGACTCTCGCCCTCGATGTGATCCGCGAGGTCGGCCCCGGCGGAAACTTCCTCGACCATGAACACACGGCTCGCAACATGCGAAGCGAACTTTGGTTCCCGCGACTGATGGACAGGGCGAAGTGGGATGAGTGGCGTGCGTCGGGCGCGAAGACGATGGGCGACCGCGTGCGGGAACGCACGCAGGAGATACTCGAGACGCATGAGGTGCCGCCCCTGCCGGATCGAGTGGATGCGGAAATCGAGCGTATTCTCGCGGCCGCTGACAGATCCGCGGCCGCGGAGCAGGCAAGCCTCATCTGAGAGGGCCTGGTGCCCGGACCCGAAAGGAGGATTTCACACGTCATGGCCGAGTTCATAAACCCGTTCAGCGGAGTCGTACCCGGTCGTAAACTCACATCGCGAGAACTCTCGCGCGCCATCCGCATGGCCCTGTCCGCCGAGGAGGAAGCGGTGCATCTCTACGAGGCGCTCGCGGACGCCGCAGACGACCCCCTCGCGAGGGCCGTACTCCAGGACATAGCCAACGAGGAGAGGGTTCACGCGGGCGAGTTCCAACGCCTCCTCGCCATCCTGCTCGGCGACGAGGAAAAATACCTCGCGCAGGGCGCCCAGGAGGTGAACGAACTCGCTGAGTCGCTCCGGCAGAAGCCAACAGGCGACGCTGAAAAGGCCATTCCGACCGTCGGCGATCTCGCAGAGTCAGCATAACAGGAGGATGACAATGTCGAAGTATCTCGGTCGCAGTGATGCTCCGTTCGATGAACGCCTCTGGCAACTCATTGACCAGACCATCGTGCAGGCGGCGAAGGGACAGATGTCGGCCCGGCGGCTCCTACACCTGGAAGGCCCGTTCGGCCTGGGCCTCAAGGAATTGCCCGGTCCCGACGAGGTGGTTGACGCATCGGAAGGCGGTGTGACCATCCTGGCCAGCCGTCCCATCCCGCTCGCGACCATCTCGGCCGGATTCGCGCTCGCGCGCCGCGATGTGGCCGCCTTCGAAGAGACCAGCCTGCCCATTGTCCTCGCCCCTGCGGCACATGCGGCACTCGCCTGCGCGCGCCAGGAGGACGACATACTTTTCAACGGCTCGCGCGCGCTCGGTACGCCCGGCCTCCTCACGGCGAAGGGCACTCAGAGCACGAAACTTTCGGACTGGACGGAGGTCGGCGCCGCCGTGGACGACATCATCAAAGCGGTGACAGCGCTCGACGCGGCCGGGTTCCACGGACCGTACGCTCTGGCGCTCGCGCCCGATCGCTTCAACCTCCTCTATCGGAGATACCAGCAGGGCAGCATGACAGAGATGGATCACCTCCGCCAGATCGCCGCGGGCGGCGTCGTCAAGGCCCCTGCGCTCCATGCCTCGGGCGTCCTCCTCGCGACGGGCAGACAATTCGCGAGCATCGTGCTCGGTCAGGACCTCATGGCCGGTTTCGTCGGTCCCTCGGGCGACAAGTACGAGTTCACGGTCTCCGAGAGCCTTGCACTGCGCCTGACCTGCCCGGAGGCTGTCTGCGTGCTGAAGTGACGCAGTTCGAAGGAGTTGCAGCAAAGCGCGCTTCGCAGAAGCGTCGGTGAAGGGTCAATTTCTCGAGTACGGCATCGTGTTTCGACCTGCGATGGCGCCGGTTCGAGTCCTGCTCGCCGAGGATGACGCTGCCGTTGCGGAGGAGTTCTGCACGGCCGCGCGTACCCTCGGTTACGATGTGGTGTTCGTCGCCGATACGGGCGAAGCAGCCATCCGCGGAGCGACCGCGTGCCGGCCTGACGTGGTATTCATGGACATCCGCCTTCCGGGCGATACCGGCGCGGCCGAGGCGGCCGACTGGCTGCGAACAAATCGTGGCCTCCCCGTGGTTTTCCTCATCGCTTCGCCCCATGACGAGTCCCTTTACCCCACAGCCGCAGCCCGGCCCTGGGGATATCTCCTGAGGCCCTTCAACCATCGCGAACTCCGCACCCTCGTCGAATCCGCCGTCAGGTGCCGCGCGTTGGAGCGTGAGTTGCGCGAAACCTCCCGGCGGCTCGATGCCCTTCAGGCAGAGGCGAGGGACAGCGCTGCCATGGCCGAACTCTCGGCCATATACGACCACGCGCCCTGCTGCATCCTCGTTCTCGACGCCGAGAGGAGGTTGAGAAAGTTCAACCGGACAGCCGCCGATTTCTTGGGGGAGCCGCCGGCGGTCCTCGCGGGGCGCCGGTTCGGAGAGGCACTTCGCTGCGTCAACGCGTCGAACGACTCTGGCGGCTGCGGCTTCGGCGAACGGTGCCCACGTTGTGCGGTCAGGCGCGCCGTGTGCGAGGCGATCTCGGCGGACGCAACCTGCGCACGCCTGCGGACCGAGATGACAAGGTCCGGAAAGGATCGGGACAAGACGTTGCATCTCGCGATAAGCGCGGTGCCCATCCCGACCGTGGGGGAGAAGATGGCCCTCATGTTCATCGAGGACCTGACGAGGATGGAGCGAATCGAAAATGCCCTGAGACAGAGCGAGGCGAGATACAGCGAACTCGTCGAGATGGCCGGGAGCCTCATCCTGCGCATGGACCCGGCGGGGCGCGTGACCTTCCTCAATGACTTTGCGGCGCGCTTCTTCGGGTTCGAGCGGGAGGAGATCGTGGGACGCAGTGTCCTGGGAACCATCGTTCCGGAGGCTGAGACCACCGGCCGCAGCCTGGCGGAGGTCCTCGCCGACATCTGCCGACGGCCCGAGCGCTATCGCGTCCACGAGCAGGAGAACATTCGGCGCGACGGTCGCCGCGTGTGGGTGGCCTGGAGCAATCGCGCCGTGCGCGACCAGGATGGGAACCTCGTCGAGATACTGTGCGTCGGACACGATATCACACAATTGAAGGAGATGGAGGCGGAACTGCGCCAGATGCAGAAGATGGAGGCGATAGGCCACCTCGCGGGCGGCATCGCCCACGACTTCAACAACCTGTTGACCGGAATCCTGGGCAACGCCGAGGTCCTCCTCGCCGGATTGTCGGATGGCTCCTCGCGCAGTGCCGTCGAGGCCATCATCAGGGCTGCTCACCGCGGCGCTGAACTCACCCGCCGGCTGCTCGACTTCGCGCGGAAGCGGCCGCGTGCGGCCGAGCCGGTGGACCTCAATGTCCTCGCGACCGAGGTGATCCAACTCCTCCGGCGCACCTCGGATCGCCGCATCGAGATGGAACTCTGGCAGCACTCCGGCAGCGCCATCGTCCTCGGAGATCCCGGCCAACTCGAACAGGTCGTGCTCAACCTGGCGATGAACGCCGTCGACGCCATGCCCAGGGGTGGCCGCCTGACGATGGAGACTTACGTGCTCCAACTCGACGCGGCCGAGTGTGCCGCGCATCCGGAACTGAAGCCCGGGGAATATGTTGTCCTAGTCGTCGCGGACACCGGCTGCGGCATCCCGAAGGAGATTCAGCCCCGTATCTTCGAGCCGTTCTTCACGACCAAGAAGCCTGGTCGGGGAACCGGCATGGGCCTCGCGATGGCCAACGCGATCGTCCGGGATCATGGAGGGTGTATCACGTTTCACAGCGAGCCGGGCAGGGGATCGGTGTTCCGCGTCTATCTTCCGCTCGGCGCAGGCGAGGGTCCTCCGAAGGAAGAGGCGCAGCCGCGCCCGATGCCCACGGAGAGCCGCGAGATAATGGTGGTTGACGACGATCCGACGGTCCTCGGCGTCACGGCGCGGATGCTGGACCGGCTCGGATACGTCGCCAGGACGTTCGCCGAAGCCCGGGAAGCCATCGAATACTATCGCACCCACGCCTCGCAGGTGGCGCTCGTGATCATAGACATGGACATGCCAGAGATGAGCGGTCACGCCTGCTTCGAGGAGATGCGGGCCACCAACCCCGACCTCAGGGCCGTTCTCGCCACGGGACACGGACTCGATGACGACGCGCAGCGGCTGTTGCTCGGCGAGATGCGCGGTGTTCTCCAGAAGCCCTACACACTCGACGAACTTGCGCGTGTGGTCTCGGAGGCCCTTCGCCGTCGCGCGACCGGCGAGGGGCGTCGAGAGATTTGATTTTCCGCTCCGCTTCGCCGGTCAGACCGGTCCGGCTGCCGCGATGTCGAACGGCGCCACCAGGCGCGCTTGACGTGTGGGCGGGAACGGATATACTTATGAAACTCCGGTCGTCGGGTGCCACGGCCAAGCGAGATCATCCGCCATGCATGAACCGGTCGCGTACTTCAAAGGCGAATTCGTTCCGCTCTCCCGTGCAGTCGTGAGCGTGCAGTGCAAGGCCCTGAACTATGGTCTTGGCTGCTTCGAGGGTATCCGCGCTTACTGGACCCCCGAGGATGAGCAACTCCGCATCTTCCGTGTGGAGGATCATTACATCCGGCTCGCCCAGTCCTGCCGCATCCTCCAGTTGAGGACGGGCCTGTCGGTGGGGGATATGGTCGAGGCTACGGTGGAACTGTGCCGCCGCAACGCGTACCGGAGCGATGTCTACATCCGTCCCATCGTCTGGTGCGACTCCCCGAAACTCTCGCCGATAATGACTGACGAGGATATCGCGTTCGCGATCTACGGTTTGCCGCTCCGCGATTATCTCGATACGACCAAGGGGATCACCGCCTGCGTCTCCAGTTGGCGGCGCGTCCAGGACAACATGATTCCCGCGCGCGCGAAGCCGACGGCCGCGTATCTGAACAGTGCCCTGGCGCGGTACGAGGCGAGGGCCAATGGCTGCGACGAGGCTATCCTCCTGACCCACGACGGGTACGTTTCGGAGGGCAGCGCGGAGCACGTGTTCATCGTGCGCGACGGGGTCCTCGTGACGCCAACCACGCAGGACGACAACCTGGACGGGATCACGCGCAGGACCATTATCGAACTCGCGACCGTCGAGATGAATCGCCGGGTCGTCGAGAGGAGAGTGAGCAGGACCGAACTTTATATCGCGGACGAGGTCTTCTTCTGCGGGACGGGTGCGGAGATAACCCCGATCATCGAGATTGACCGTCGGCCGATCAACGGGCGAGAGCCAGGTCCTGTCACGCGCCAACTCCAGAGCCTCTACTTCCAGGTCGTCAAGGGGAGGCTCCCCAGATACGCGCACTGGTGTAAGCCCGTGTATGAGAGGTGAACGCATCGGCGCGCGAGGCCGAAGAGTGAGTCACCGATGAGCGCGCTCGTGCGGCTGCTCGACGCCCAGGACCTCGTGGCTCCCCTGTCGGATGCCGAGGCGGAGATCGTCGCCAGCGAACTCGCATCGCAGACCGGCCTCGTCATCTACGCCCGATCCATAGCGGCGCGCGAGGGCAGGGTGTACTTCATGGCCAGGCGCGGCCTCCAGAAACTCCTCGGCGTGATGTCGGCGAGGGAAGAGCCCGGGGAGTTCCAGGGCGAGCGGATGCCGGCGCCGCAGGGCGCGCTCCTCCTGTGCCCTCTGGTCGCGGCGAACGCTGCGAGGCTTCGCGCCGTCCTTCCCTTTACGGCGCCAGTGCTGACCGGCGAACGCCGGACCTTCGGAATGGGCGACCGGCTGGGTCTCGCAACGCCTGCCCACATCCGCGCGATACGCGGCTCCGGCATTACGCCCGTCCTCGCCCAGCAGTCCATACGCGAGATGAACCGCACCGGTCGCTCGCCGCAGGATGTCATTGACGACGCGACGTGGGGCGTCTTCGAGGAGGGATTCCGGGATGGCTTCGGCGCCGACGCCGATCATTTGAAGACGGCGGAGGACATCGAGTCCACGTTCGCCGCGGGCTTTCGAATGTTCACCCTGGACCCGGGTGGATTCGTTGACGACTCCGCCTCCGGCGCTGATGCGGCATCGCTCCGGACCAAAGCGGCTGGCATGCCGTGGGACGACCTCGAGACGAGCGAGGCCGATTGCCGTCGCGCCCTTCTCGGTCGTCGCTTCCAGGTGGGGCACGACATGGCCATCGAGTTCGACGAGGAGACGCTCCTCCGGGCGGTGGCGAAGTATGGCAGGGCGGTGGCGCACGTGCTAAGGCTTTACAGGCACCTCGCAGACCTGGCCTCGGGCCAGCCGTTCGAACTCGAGATATCGGTTGACGAGACCTCTTCGCCCACGTCGCCGGCCGAGCATTTCTATGTCGCGCATGAACTCCGCCGGCTCGGCGTCAGGTTCCACGGACTTGCGCCGCGGTTCGTCGGCGATTTCGAGAAAGGAGTTGATTACAGGGGCGACCTCTCCGCTTTCGAGGAATCGTACCTCGGGCACCTCCGGATCGCCAATTACTTCGGCGGCTACAAGATCAGCATCCATAGCGGCTCGGACAAGTTCAGCATTTACCCTGTTCTGGCCCGGTTCGGCGGAGACCGCGTCCATGTGAAAACTGCTGGCACGAGTTACCTGGAAGCGTTGCGCGCCGTGGCCCGGACCGAGCCCGACCTTTTCCGCGAGATACTCTCCTTTGCCCTGAGGATGTACGATACCGACAGGGCGACGTACCACGTTTCGGCCGAGCCATCGCGCGTGCCCTCTCCGGACACGGCGGGGGCTGCAGAACTCGTGGGCGTCCTCGACAGCGACGATGGGCGGCAGGTGCTTCACGTGACTTACGGTTCGGTGCTGAACGCGCGGGACGAGCGGGGGGAGTTTCTCTTTCGTGACAGGCTGTACAACGCGCTAAGGGCCAACGAGGAGGTGCACTACGGCACGGTGCAGGCGCATCTCGCCCGGCACATCCTTCCCTTCTCCGCGCGCCGCTAGAGGCGGGGCGGCCGTCACGCGGGAGAGTTGGTGATCTCGATGAGGCTCTCGAGGACCCGCCGCGCCGCGCCGGAATCGAGGCTCTCCTCCGCTAGCCGGAGTCCTTTGACCACGCTGGCCGCAGCGCCCGACACCATTATCGCCGCCGCCGCGTTGAGGAGCACGATGTCGCGGAGCGGTCCGCGCGCGCCCCGGAGCACTTCTCGCAGCGCCTGCGCCGCCTCCTCTACGCTTTCGACCCTGAGCGCGCTCGGATCCGCCCGCTCCATGCCCACGTCCTCGGGCGCGAGCATGTAGGTCCGGACAACTCCATCGTGGAGTTCGGCCACGTGCGTCGGCGCACCAATCGAGATCTCGTCGAGTCCGTCTGCGCCGTGGACCACGAGGCAGTGGTGGCTTCCGAGATTCCTCAGGACGAGGGCGAGCGTCTCCACCAGTGCGTCGTCATAGACGCCGAGTATCTGGCATGGTGCGCCGGCGGGGTTGGTGAGGGGACCGAGTATGTTGAAGATCGTTCTCACGCCGATCTCGCGACGCGGCCCGATGGCGTGCTTCATGGCGCCGTGGAGCATGGGCGCGAAAAGAAATCCGAACTTCACCTCGCGCAGGCAGCGCTCGACGACGTTCCTCTCCGCCTCGACGTTCACGCCGAGCGCTCTCAGCACGTCTGCCGAGCCGCAGCGCGAACTGACCGACCGGTTGCCGTGCTTGGCCACGGTCACCCCCGCGCCAGCGGCCACGAGCGCAGCCGCCGTGGAGATGTTGAAAGTGTGTTTCGCGTCGCCGCCCGTGCCGCACGTATCGACCACCATGAACCCGCTCGAGCCGGGATCCACGCGCATGGCCTTCGCCCTCATGGCGCGCGCGCAGCCGGTGATCTCCTCGATGGTCTCGCCCTTCATCCGGAGCGCCACGATGAACGCTGCGACCTGTGCTGGCGTGGCCTCCCCGCTCATTATCGCGTCCATCGCGCGCTCCGCCTCCTCTGCGGTGAGGTCGCGCCCTGCGACCACGGCGGCGATGAATTCCTTCAGGGCGGCCGACTCGGTCATTCGATGCTCGCTCCTTCGGAGGGTCTCACGAGATATGCCTCGGCCCTTCGTCCGGTCTGTTCCTCGTAGTCGCGGCACACGGAGCGCATCATCCGTTCCGCCATATCCGGCCTGACGAGCGCCACGACGCAGCCGCCGAAGCCGGCGCCGGTGAGTCGCGCCCCATAAGTGCCCGAGTGCTCCCTCGCGAGTCCCACGAGAGCGTCCAGTTCCGGCGTGCTCACCTCGAAGTCGTTCCGAAGGCTCTCATGGGAGGCGTCCATGATGGTACCGACGGTCACGAGGTCGCCGCGTTGGAGTGCCGCGGCCGCTTCGAGGACACGGGCGTTCTCGGTGACGACGTGGCGAGCGCGGCGCCTGAGGACCTCGGGCAGGTCCTCTTCGTAGGCCCTGAACCGCGCCACGTCCAGGTCGCGATACGTCTCGATGTCCTTGAGGCGCCGCTGGAGCAGTTTGAACGCGCGTGCGCACTCGAGTCGCCGCTCGTTGTAGGGGGTCTCCGACAACGCCCGCCGAACGCCCGAGTGAAACACCACCACCCTCGCCTTTTCCGGGTCCAGAGGGACGTTCTCGAACTCCAGCGTTGCACAGTCCAGCCGGAGCGCCGAGTCCCTCCGGCAAAAGAGGCTAGCGAACTGATCCATGATGCCGCACTTGACGCCTATGAAATCGTTCTCGGCCCTGCGACACAGGAGGGCAAGTTTCTCGCGGTTGATCTTCAGGCCCGACGCGGTCACGAACGCAAGGGCCACAGCCACCTCGAGCGCGGCAGACGAACTCAGCCCGGAGCCGATCGGCACGTCGCCCTTGATCACAGCGCGCATCCCGCGGAGTGTGTGTCCGGATTTCTGGAGCGCGTCGGCGACCGCCATCGCGTATCGCGCCCAGGGCGGGCCGGCGGCCCTCTCGGTACGTGCCAGGTCGAAGGCGAATCTCTCGTCGAAGTTCTCGCTGAAGAGTTCCACCCGCTGGCCGTCCGAGGGTGAGCAGGCGATCCTGACGTCGCGGTCCATCGCCACCGGCATCACGTATCCGCCGTTGTAGTCCGTGTGATCGCCTATGATGTTCACGCGCCCCGGGGCGCGAACGGTGAAGGCGGGTGCCTCACCGTACAGTTCCCGGAACCTTTCAGCGAGCATCGTGCCTCCACAATTCAATTCCACCGCATTGCGCATTCTATTGCACGCGGCGGGCAGCGTCAACGACGCGTCGCGCCTCGACGGTGAGGGGCGTTGACAAGGACTGCCCGCTTGTGATATCAGAAAGGGCCTCGAGGTGGTGGGCCGGGGAGAGGTGGATGGAGCGGTTCCGCATCGTATGGTACGCGCTCTTCCTCGCGTTGAGCGCGACTGCGACGGCGCAGATAGGGGAGCGTCCGAAGGGCCAGCCGTATTTCGACACGATCTCGCTCGGTTTCTCGCGCGCGGTGCGTGCAGAGGCGTGGGTGCCGGTGCGCGTCACGCTCAGGAACCCGGGGCCTTCCACGGACGTCGAAATCCTTACGGCCGCCGAGGAGTCTGACGGTTCCCGTCTGCCGATGTTGGTGCGCAGCCGTGTGCATCTTGCGGCCGGCGTCACGCGCAAACACGTCCTCTATTTCCGTCCCGAACGCTGTGAGCGGCTGATATTCGAACTCTACCAGGAGGGGCGTCTCTCGAACCGCGAGTCGGTCGAACCCGTCCATCTCGCGCCCGCTGAGCCGCTCGTGGTCGGGCTGTCCTATGTCGGGAAGGGATTCGTCTGCGATCAGGTCCAGGGGGGCGGTACGCGGCTCCGTTTCAACAACAGCCTGATGTTCGAGGACCTGCCCTCTCGGTGGCAGGGATACGAAGCGGTGGATGTGGTGGTCCTGGGAGGGCTTCCACCGGAACGCCTCACGGTGATGCAGGAGCAGGCCCTCGCCGACTGGGTGCGCGCTGGCGGGCTGCTGATCGTGAGCCCCGGCGGTCAGCCCGAACATAACATCGAAGGTACCCTCATCGAACAGATCCTGCCGGTTCGGATACTGGGCACGCGGCTCGTAGAGGGGCTTCCTCCGCTCGAGGAGATATACGGTCCCATCGTGCGCCAGAAGGACCGGATCGGACTTTCCGAGACCGTCGTGACCGAGGGCAGCGTGGAACTCCAGATGGGGCAGTTACCGCTGGTCGTCTCGCGTCAGGAGGGTCTGGGCCGGGTGGTGTTCGTGGCTTTCGACCTGGCTGCCGACAGGCTTACGATGTGGCCGCAGTTGGGGCGGTTCTACAACGACGTCATAGAGCGGTCGGCGCGGCTACCGGTCGCGCGCCTGACGGGGATGGGGGAGGAGGGGGCGAGGGTCCTTCACGAGAACCTGGGGGTGAGGGTACTGCCGCGGAAGGTGGTAGCCGGCTTCCTCGGCTTGAATCTGGTCATACTCCTTGTGCTTCTCCTTGGCGTGCGAGGGAGGCGCGAGCGAGCGTTCATGGCACTGGTCCTTTGTGCGCCAGTGATGGCGCTGATCATCTATTGGGCGGGTGAGAGAATCTCCAACGTCACGGGTCCCATGGCCGGTGCGGTGCACGTGGTGCGATCTGCCTCCGGCCAGTCGAGCGCAGCGGGGGTGGGTTATCATGCGCTCCTGAGCGACCGCGAGACCCATTGCGATGTCTCCTTCGCCGCGAACCCCACGGCATTCTTGCGGTCCTTTTCGGCTTTCGGGTCGGCCGACGAGAGCCGTCGGACGTCTGCCGAGAGCATCCTCGAGAAGTACGAGATGATCGATGGCGACGTGAAATCGTTGCGCGGTCTCCATCTGCGACCGAGGTCGGTCACGCTTTTCGAGTCGAGTTACATGACAGATCTGGGCGGAGCGATCGAAGCACGCGCCGTCTGGGGACAGGGGGGTATCCGCATCGAGGCGACTAACCGGTCGAATCGCAAGATTCGCGACGCCTTCGTCGCTTGTAACCGGAATGCGCTCGCGATCGGTGACATCGCACCTGGCGCAACGGTTGCGGCCACACTGACAGGGGATTCGGCGCAGGGCTCGATGACGGCTTTCTCCCGTGCGGCCTTCAAGACGAAGCAGGACGCCGAGGAGGACCGCATCGTGAACTCCGTCTATGCGGTTGACTACCTCAACGCTCTGGCCGATACGGGTGCGCTCGTGTGCGGCTGGTTCGACGACGAGCCGGTCGAGGTGAAGGTGACCGGCCTGGAGCCCGAGCCCGCAACGAGGTCGCGCACGCTTTGGGCGGTCGCGGCGCGGCGCGAGGCCGAATCCGGCCGCGTCCTTCTTCCGCGTGGGAGCATGGCTGCGGTGTTCGATCCCGGACGCACTAACATCTTTCGGCGCGGGCGCTGGTTGCCCGTGATGGGCGGCAGCGAGATGACCGTGGAGTTCGCAGCGCCCTCCGAATTGCGCGACCTGCGGCCGACGCGCATGACCTTCTTCCTGCGCCTCGGCCAGGCCCCTGCCGCAGTGTCAATCGAGGCCTATAACGCCGAAAAGAAGTCGTACGACATCATTGCGGGTGAGGCCGGTGTGCTCGGGCCGAAGCCGGTGGCGCTGTCGCGCACGGCCTTCGCGCTCGAGCCGGCCGAGCGTTACTGGTTGCCGGGCCGTGCCTGCGCCCGCCTGCGTCTCGTCGTTCAGTCGCTCGCGAAGGCCGAGTCCGGCGGCAGCCGGGGGCCGGTGATCGAGGAGTTGGACATGGAAGTCGAGGGTGTGCGCGAATGAGCGAGCCAGCGATACGTACGGAGGGCCTGACGAAATATTACGGCGGATTCTGCGCCGTGGACCATCTCGACCTTCGCGTGAGCGACGGTGCGCTTTTCGGTTTCATCGGGCCCAACGGGGCCGGGAAGAGCACCACGATAAGGATGCTCTGCGGGCTCCTCAAGCCTACATCCGGCGCTGCGTTCGTCAAGGGCGTTGACGTCGTCAGGCATCCGCGGGAAGTGAAGCGGATGGTCGGATACATGCCGGAACTCTTCGGCACGTACGACCGGATGAGGGTGTGGGAGTATCTGGACTTCTTCTGCGCGGCATACCGCATGCCCAAACCCAAGCGGAGGGAGCAGATAGAGAAGGTCCTCCACCTTGCCGGGGCGGCATACATGCGCGACTACTACGTGGGCACGCTTTCGAAGGGCATGCGTCAGCGGGTCGCTATCGCCAAGACGCTCGTCCACGACCCGGACGTCCTGTTCCTCGACGAGCCGACGAGTGGGCTGGACCCGATGGCCCGCATCGAGATCCGGGGCCTCCTGAAGAAACTGAAGGGCCTCGGCAAGACGACGCTGATATCGTCGCACATATTGCCCGAACTCGCGGCGATATGCGACGAGATCGCGATTATCGAGAAGGCGAAACTCCTCGCCATGGGGCCGATGCGCCAGATAATGTCGGAGATCCGCCAGACGCGCCAGGTGCATCTCCAGTTGCTCGGTCGGGCGACCGAGGCCGCACGGCTGCTCGAGGAGAATGGCGTCTCCAACGTCAGGGTCGTCCAGAACATGGTCCAGTTCGAGTTCCAGGGCGACGACGCGCGTGCAGCGGAGTTGCTGAAACTCCTCGTCGAGAACTCGTTCGAGGTCTGCTGGATGAGCGAGGTGGAGGCCGACCTGGAAGAGGTGTTCATCCGCGTGACCGGCAGGGCGGGCCTCACCGAAGCGGCGCGAGGCAAGAGATGACCGGCAATCCGATCATCGCAAAGGAACTCGTCAACGTCCTCCGCTCGCGGAGGGCGGTGGCGTTGGCGATCGTGTTCGTGGGGGTGCTCTCCGCGCTCGCTCTGTTCATGTGGCCCAGGGAGGGCGTGAACCCGGCCGGGGTGCTCTATTCGAGGCTCTTCCTCGCGATAATCATGGCGGCGCAACTGGTTCTTCTGGCCCTGTTCACGCCGCCCTTTGCGGCGACGGCGATCACGGTCGAACGCGAGTCGAACACGTGGGAACTCCTGTACTACAGCCTCCTCCGCGCTGACCAGATCCTTGTCGGCAAACTCGTCGGCGCAGTCGCGCTGCTTCTCATACTCGTAGGGCTGTCGCTGCCGGTGGGGGCGGTCTGCTTCCTCCTCGGCGGCGTCTCGCCGCGGGAGATCGTCCTCTGCTACCTCATGCTCCTCATGGCGGGGGTGAGTTTCGGCCTCATCGGACTGACCTGCTCGGCGTGGCTGCCCTCCTCGTTCACCGCGCTCATCGTCAATTACATCTGCCTCATGGTGATCTGCGGCGGAGTGCACATGCCGATGCTCCTCCTGCCGGCATGGCGAGAGGGACAGCCGGCAATGCATGCGATCAGATGCCTGAGCCCGTTCACGGCCCTTGTCGCGATCACCCAGGACGCGTATCGCTCTATGGGACCCGACGCCTCGGCGGGCGCGGTCGCACGCTACTTTGGCCTCACGGGTGCCCTGTGTGTGGCGATGATCTTTGCGACGCTCGTGCGGATCGGACACAGGCCGAAGCCGCGCGTGACGGGCAGGATGAGCGTTGTTGACGAGACGGCGCCGCGGCTGGTCAGGGTGTTCCGCAGAGTGTTTTTCCTGATAGACGAGCGACGACGGCGGCGGCCCATCGGCCTGTGGATAAACCCGATCTTCGTGCTGGACATTCGTACGCGCGTGGCGGGGCTGGCCAACCTTCTCAGAGCGTGCTTCGCCTGTCTCATCTTCGCGCTCCTCCTCGTCATCCTCGTTTCAGGCACGTGGGGGGCAACGCGGCCCGACGTCATCAGGCTCATCGCTCTCGCGTTCCAGATCGGCCTGATATCGCTTCTCGGTCCAAGCCTCACAATTGGCGCGATAGCGGCAGAGGTCGAGGGACGCACGTGGGACCAACTGCGGATGACGCCGATCAGCGCGTGGACGCTTTTCACCGGCAAGTTCGCAGCCGCCGCCGCGCTCTCCATGATGCTCGTCGTCGCCTCCGCCCCCGTCTTCCTCGCTGTCCTCTACATACCGAGTGTCGTCGAGATGCGCTTTCTCGTCGCTATGTTCATGGTCACCATCGTGATGATCGCATTCACGCTGTCGGCTGGTTTCTTCTTCAGCGTCCATTGTGCCACGGCAGCGCGGGCAGCGGCCTGGGCATACGGTTGCGTGGCGATGGTCACGGTGGGGACGCTGGTGGGTCTCGTGCTCAGGGAACGTCTCAGCGAGGCCGCAGCGAAGATAGTCCTGGCCTTCAACCCGGTGGTCACCGTGGTTGGAGCCGTATCGGACAGGTGGTTCGCGGAGTTCGGGCGCTGGCAGAGCAATTTCATTGCCCTGGGGATCGTGTCGCTCCTGTTCATGGCGGGGTCGCTGTATCGGGTTTCTCGCGCCATGGGGCCGACGCTCGAGTGAACCGACGACAAGTGGGTAGGTGATAGAGGAAGAGAAGTGAGCCATCGCGCAGCATCCCTCCTGGCGGTTGGACTCGCGGTTGTCATCGCGGGCGCGGTCGCGTCGGGGGAGGCGCAGTCCGATGAGAGGTTCAAGCCACCGCGAAACGAGGAGACCTTCCAGGCGATCGTGAAGGCGGCACGGGAGTCGAACCGCGACGTGCGCGACAAGGTCGCCTGGGTCCTGGGCCAGACCGGTCGTGCGGACGCGTTGCCGGTCCTGGAGGGGTTGTTGAGGGATCCTGCGCCGGAGGTGCAGGCCTCGGCAGTGCGCGCGATCTGCGAACTGGCGCCGGCTGGCAGCGAGGTCCCGTTCTCTCCCGACGTTCCCATATCGGATCGCTTCTTACGGCTGGTTGCGCTGGAGGCGGCGGGGCATTTGCGCTTCCCGGCGCGTCAGGCGCTGATCGAAAATGCGGTCGCCAGCGATGAGGCGCGGGAGCGCGCGCTGGCGGCGAGGGCGCTTCGGCTCGACGACCCGGCCAGCGCCCGCGCGCTCCTGGTGAGGCTTCTGGAGGACCGTCATGCCCTCGTCCGGGCGGCAGCGGTGGAGACCCTCGGTGCGGCGCGAGATGAGCAAGCCCTGGCCAGTGTCATCTCGGCCATGGGAGACCGGTCGGAGCCTGACTCGTTTGTCGTCCGCGCTGCCGCATGCCGCGCGATGGCGGAGATGCGTCCGCAGCGCGGCCTCGACCTCATCCATCGCGCCGTGAGCGAGGAGCACTACTTCGTTCGCAGGAGCGCGATAGAGGCAATAGTGGCGCTCGACGATCACACTGGTGTCGAGGTTATCCAGCGACAGATCGAGGACCCGGATTACACAGTGAGGGTCGCGTGCTGTGTGGCCCTGGGGAAACTGGTGGAGCCAACGTCGCCGCCATATTTGGCTGCGCGGCTCGCTGACGAGGTGCCGGAGGTCCGTCAGGCCGCAGATGACGCGCTGGTTACGTTCCCGTCCGACCTGGCCTACGGTGCGCTTCTCGAATGGGTGGATTACACGGGTCTCCAGGAGACGCGGCGACGCGTGTGGCGAATCCTGGGGGAGTATGGCCATCCCGGGACGCGCGAGACAGCATGGACGCACGTTCAGGTGGAGTCCGAGGATATTCCGGTACGGGTCGCCGCGCTCAAGATATTGCGCAAACTGGCCGACCGCCGGATCATCCCGATCGTGACCGCGATCCTCCAGACGCCTCCGGCCACGATGAACCGCAATCCCCCGCCCGAGGGCATGGTTGAGGAGTCCTTCAGGGCGGCTACGGAATTCGGGCTCCGGGAAGGGATAGGACTCGGCAAATTCGTCCTCGTTCGTGCGCAGATAACGATGCCCGACGATGGCTACATGCCGGCGCCCGACACGGTGGCGGCGGTCTTCGAATACTTCGCCTCGCTCAAGTATGTCGAGGCCGTGCCCGCGATGGAGCGGGTCTTCGAGATGCTCAAGAATTTGCGGGATCCGGTGGTGCTCGCGCTGAAGAAGGCCCTCGAGGATCTCACCGGGCGGACGTACGAGTTGCCGCCGCCGCCAGAGAAGGCGGCAACATACGGCGCCTACTTCATAGATGTCCGACCGGAAACGCCAGAACCGCCGACGTCGGGGCAGACCAATCCTCCAGCGGCCCCCGCGGCCCCATGAAGGTCGGGCGCGGTCCTTCGGCTCCGCAGTGCTGGTCCCTCGTGCGAGAAACACAATGATAGACGACGCGTTTTTCACCTCGCTCGCGGCGCCGGGGACGCTATGGGTGCTCTGGCTCCTCGTTGCGGGTGGAATTCTTCTCCTCACAGGAGGCGCCGACAGGGCCGTCACCGGGGCTGCGCGCCTTGCGCGCTCGCTCGGGATGTCTCCGATAGTCATCGGGGCCACTGTCGTGAGCCTGGGGACAACGTCGCCAGAATTCACCGTGTCGGTCATGGCTGCGCTGCGGGGGGAGCCTGGCCTGGCACTGGGAAATGCCATCGGCTCGATCATCGTGGACACCGCGTTCATCTTTGGGCTTGCGTGCGTGATCGTCCCGCTTCCGCTGGACCGTTTCGTGCTTCACCGGCAGGGGGTTTTGAAACTTGGCACAGGAGGGCTCCTCGTTGCGACGCTCCTTTTCCTCGCTCTTGGGCGCGGTAGTTTTGTCGGGGTCGTCGTGCCGCGTTGGGTGGGCTTCTCGTATCTGGTGCTACTCGGCGTCTACATGTTTCTCTCGGTTCGCTGGGCAGGGGCGCACCCGGAGACGGTCGAGGTGCCCCGGCTGGACGAAAAGGGTACGGGCTCCGGCGTTCGCGTGCTCTGGAACTTCTTCATTTGCGCCGTTGGGCTCGCCCTCGTTGTCGCGGGGTCCGAACTCCTCATCGGATCGGTCAAGAGCCTGTGCAACTACTACAAGGTGCCTCCCGATGTCCTCGCGGCGACGCTCGTCGCATTTGGAACGTCGGTGCCGGAACTGGCCACAGCGATTGCATCCCTGATCAAGGGCCATCCTGAGGTGACCATTGGCAATGTCATCGGGGCTGATATCCTGAACGTCCTCTTCGTCACCGGTGGTGCGGCAGCAGCCATGCCGCTCAGGGTGGAGGTTTCGTTCTATACGCTCCACGTACCGGTGATGGTCGGGGCGCTGGGGCTAATGGCCTTGTGGATTTTCACTAGCGGCACGTCGTTCCGACGCTGGCAGGGAGTGCCCCTCCTGGGGCTTTACGCGTTGTATTGCGCGATCCTCCTCCTGCGGCATTAGGCAGGGAGCCCATCGCAAAGTGGCGGCGCGTGCGACAGCCCGGTGCCCGATTGCCTGGTACGCCGATATCATTGCGCGTTTCCGGGCTGTGAGCGGGAGGTCCGAGAGGGGCTGGCGAGCGGCTTGAACTCCATCGGCGCCCGGGAGCGCTCCCTTGCTGCCTCGACGGCATCCAGGTACAGGATTTCCTGTGCACGGCGGGGCTGGTCCTGTGCAGCGACGCGTTCGTAGGAGCCGTCGGGGCGGAGCCGTGCCGCTTTCACGTTGTCGGAGAAGTATGTGTTGAGCGCCCGGATGAGGCGGCTGCGATGTTCCGGCGCCGAGACGGGAAACAACACCTCGAGACGTCGGTCCAGGTTCCGCGTCATCCAGTCAGCGCTCGACAGATAGACCTCCTCATGCCCTCGATTCCCGAAACAGAATATGCGGGCATGTTCCAGGAAACGGTCCACTATGGAGACGACTTCGATGTTATCGGAGACGCCGGGCACACCGGGGCGGAGGCAGCAGATCCCCCGGACGTTGAGTCGTACTCGGACGCCGGCTCGACTGGCCCGGTAGAGGGCCTGGCACATCTCCTCGTCCTGAAGGGAGTTCATCTTGGCCATGATAATGCCCGGAGATTCGGACGAAGTGAGGGCGATTTCCCGCTCGATGAGTTCGAGAAGACGCCGGCGCAGGCCTGTCGGCGAGATGGAGAAGCGGCGCCAACCCACATCCTGCGAATAGCCCGTGAGGAGGTTGAAGAAGGCTGATGCGTCGGCAGCAAAGTCGCGGTCAGAGGTCATCAGACCGACGTCGGAGTAGAGCCTGGCCGTGCGTTCGTTGTAGTTGCCCGTGGAGACATGCACGTATCTGCGCAAGCCGCGTTCCTCCCGGCGGATGACAAGGAGAATCTTCGCATGGGTCTTGAGTCCCGCGACGCCGTAGATCACGTGGCAACCGGCCTCCTCCAGTTGCCTGGCCCATGAGACGTTGCGCGACTCGTCGAAGCGCGCCTTCAGTTCGACGAGGACCGTTACCTCCTTGCCCCGTTCGGCCGCACGGGCCAGCGCCGCCACCACCCGCGAGTCCGGACTGGTGCGATAAAGTGTCTGCTTGATGGCCAGGACAGCCGGGTCGTTGGCGGCCTCTTCGAGCATTCGCACGACCGGCTCGAACGATTCGTAGGGATGGATGAGGAGCAAGTCGCGGTGTTGCATCGCGTCCCAGAGATTCGCTCCCTCCGACAGGTCGCGCGGCGGCTGTGGAGGCCACTCCGGGTATCTCAACGCGTCGAAGCCGGGCCGGCTGGCGATCTCCTTCAGCGCCGAAGCATCTAGCATCCCGTCAACCTCGTAGAGGTCGTCGCGCTCGATGCCGCAGTAGTCGAGCAGCCACTGCGTGATCAACGGGTCTGCGCCGGCGGCCACGCTGACGCGGACGACGCTGCTACTGCGCCGAGCCCGGACCGCATGTTCCATGGTCCGCAGGAGGTCGTCGGCGTCGTCGTCAATGGTCAGGTCGGCATCGCGAATCAGGCGGAACACTGTCGTCGCGACGACCTCGTGGCCGGGGAACAGATCTCCCGCGTGTCCGGCGACGACCTCCTCGATTCTCGCGAGGTGCGTCCCCTCACTGGCAGGCAGGGTGACGAACCGTGGCAGCGACCCGGGAATGGGGATGATCGCGAGTTTCTTTGCGGACTCCGGCGTGGCGGATTCTCTCAGGACGACCGCGACGTTGAGCCCGAGTGCGGGCAGCACTGGAAACGGGTCGAGTTGGCCTACGGCAAGAGGGGTGAGGGCGGGAAGGATCTCCGAGGAGAACCAGGTATCCAGGAGTCGCTTTTGCGCCGGAGGTATGTCGCCGGGGGCGATGACGCGGAGGCCGTGTCTGGCGAGGATGGAGAGCACGGTTCGGACTGCCTCGCTCAGGTCACGGACCATCCGGTGGGCGCGTCGGGCTATCTCCCGCAGTTGTTCGGCGGGTGTCAGTCCGCTCGCATCGCGTGCATCCGGGCGGCACCGTGCCTGGGCCTTCAGCCCTGCCACGCGGATCATGAAGAACTCATCGAGGTTCGAACTCGCGATCGCCAGGAACTTGAGCCGCTCCATGAGCGGAACGGAGTCGGAGCGGCCCTCGTCGAGCACGCGCTGGTTGAACTCGAGCCAACTCAGATCGCGGTTTATGTAGAGTTCCGGGGAGCGAAGGTCCATTTTGTGGTATTCCGGTCCGGTTTCGCGCAGCATGTCATCCTGCAGGTCCCGTGCGGCGAGAGGCGGGGAGGAGCGAGGGGTCCTCCTCGAGGCGCACCTTCATCCCGTAGATCTCCTCGAAGAGGTCGGCCTTGGAGGGCATGGCCCTCCGCTCGAGCGAGAGATCGCCGACCCCCTTGACGCAGATCAGCAGTTCGCCGGGCCTGCGCTCGATGACCAGGTCTCGGACCTGCTGTGCATGGCCGCGGTCGAGCGCGTCGGCCACCCGGAGGATGGCGGCGAGTTTGTTTACGATGATCCGCTCAGTGCGGGGGAGCATCATGTAGTCGGTGTGGGTTGCCTTCGGGGGGCTCCGGCGGTGGTAGCGAGCGACGTGCGCCACTATCTGAAGTTCGGCACGGCGAAGCCCGAACAGGGCGGAGTTCGATATGAGGTAATAACTGTGCTTGTGATGCGAGCGGCTGCTAACGAAGCCGCCGACCTCGTGGAGAAGGGCGGCGACGCGCAGGAGGAGGCGTTCGCGCGCTGTCAGACGGTGTTCGGGCCTGAGTTCGTCGAACAGCCGCACGGAGAGGTCTGCCACGTGGCGGGCGTGCCGGGCGTCGTAGCGGTACTTCTCCCCGATGGCCTCAGCCGAGTCTATGACGCTCTCGACCAGAGCCGGGTCATCGCGTCCGGTGACAGACCGGGCGAGGTCCAGGAGCAGGCCGTCGCGCATGGAGACGCTCGAGACCAGCATCCTGTGTGCTGCGCTCGCGTGAAGGAGGGCCTGATACGCGAGGAGGGCGGGCACGAGCGTCTCGGCGTCGGCAAAGGGCATGCCGTAGCGGCGCGCAAGTACCTCGGCACGGAGCCTCGCGCACTCGGCCACGAGGTCGTCGAAGCGCTTCGCGTCCACCAGCGTCACCTGGGGGATCGGTCCTGGCTCGCCTACCTGGTGGGCTGCGAACCGTGCGTCGCCACCGATTGCGATGAAGGAGTGGACCGACTCGATCGGCATGGTGCGTCGAATCGCGGAGACGAGGTTTGCGATCTGGTGGCGGAGGAGGTCAGCGGCCCGTTCGGCCGGTTCCTGCCAGGTGTCGAGGATTTCCTGCAGGCGGATGGAACCGAGGTTGCAGCTCTCCGAGGCCGCTATCTGGCCGTTCTTCAGGATCGTCAGCATAGCGCTACCACCGCCTACCTCGACGATCAGCGTGGTATCGCTGCCGAGCAGGAGGGCATCGCCGAGCGCGTCGCGGACGGCGGAAACGGTGAGCCTGCTCTCCTCCGTCGGTTCGATCACCTCCACCTCGATGCCCGTCGCCATCTGCACTCGGTCCAGGAAGGCGTCGCGGTTGCTCGCCTCCCGGACGGCGCTCGTGGCGACTGCGCGGACGTGCTCCACGTGGTACGAGTCGAGCATCCTCCGGAAATCGCGCAATATACCGACCGCCGCGTTCATGGTTGGCGGGTCGAGCCGGCCGAGCAGGAAACTGCTGTGCCCGAGGCGCACTGCCCTCTGGGCCCGTTCGATTGTCTCTATCTTGCCTTCGGGACCGACCTCCGCGATTACCATCCTGGCGGAGTTCGACCCGATGTCTATCACCGCGATGGTCTTTGGCCGTCTTTCGCTCGCGTTGGCCATCTGTTGCTCCCCGGCCCTGCACATTCGCTCAACCGAGATTATACCAGTTCCACGGCCGAGGGGCAGGGTCCAACTGGAAACCGGGAGATTAGCCGCCTATAATGCGGCGTCCGACATTTCCGGAGCGCATTCTTCAGGACTCGGAAAGATTATGGCGGCGAGCGTATTTTTCCTCCTCGTGGCGGTGTCGTTTTCGCTGTCGCTGGCCCTCACACTCGTGATGCATCTTGTCTCTCCGCGTCTCGGATTGGTTGACCATCCGGGCGAGAGGAAGATCCATCGCGTGACGATGCCGACCGGCGGTGGCGTTGCCATCATGATCGCGACGTGGCTGCCGGTCTGGGCCGGCGTTCTGGCGTGCATGGTCTGGAAGGGGGCGGGTCTGGCACCGGCGTTGTGGGCCGAGTTCGGGTCGCACGCGAGTGGCGTCGTGGCGCTCGCGCCGCGACTCGGGATCATCTTCGCCGGTGCGGCGATCATCTGGCTGATCGGCCTGGCCGATGACGTCTGGGACCTCCCCGCCTGGCCGCGATTTCTGGTGCAGGTTGGCGTAGCGCTGATGCTCTACTTCAGCGGGCTGAACGTCTCCATCTTCATCCCCGATCCCTGGGTCAGTGGTGCGATAACGGTGCTCTGGATCGTGGGGCTGGTCAATTCCTTCAACATGCTCGACAACATGGATGGACTGAGCGCGGGAGTGGCGTGCATCATCGGGGCGACCCTCGCCCTGGTGGCGTATCAGACGGGGCATCTCTTCGTCACCGCATTTCTCTGCTGCGTTGTGGGGGCTGTGGCAGGGTTTCTCGTCTTCAACTTTCCGCCGGCAACCATATTCATGGGGGACTGCGGCGGCACGCTGATCGGGTATCTATTGGCGGTGATGACGGTCGAGTTCACATTCTATCAGCCCGAGCGGCCCTATTTTCCCATTGCGCTCCCGCTCATCATGTTCGCCGTGCCGCTGTTCGACACGATCACCGTGGTCTGGATACGCCTGCGTGCGGGGCGCTCGCCCTGGAAGGGCGACACCAATCACTTCTCGCACCGCCTGGTGGCACTTGGAATGAGCCAGCGTCAGGCGGTCCTGACGATATACCTGATCACCGCCACGGTAGAGCTGGGGGCAGGGGTGCTGTACTACTCGAGTTCGGCGGCTATACTGGTCATCCTCGCCCAGACGGTGGCCCTGTTCGCGATTATCGGTATCCTCGAAAATGCCCGCCCGGAGAAAGCGCGTCGGTAAGGGAAGCGAACCACCGCGCCCGGCGCGGGAGGAGATGGCCGGACGACTGGCGAGGTGGATGAGACGGATCGCCTTCGGCCTCGCTCTTTTCGCCGCAGGCGTCAGCCCACTGGCGCCAACGATCGAGGCCACCCTCACCATGCGCCTGCTCGTCCACATGTTCTTCCTACTGTCCGCCGCGCTGTGGTTTGTCGGGATGGCCCTCGAGGGCCGGCTTCGCCTGTTCAGGACCGGTATGGGGGCGGCGTATCTCCTGTTCGCAGGCGCTGTCGCAGCGTCGGTGGTCAACGCGTCGTCCAAGTATCCGGCCTGTGTCACGGCGTTTCTATGGCTCGCGAATGGTGCAGCGTTTTTCTACGTCGTGAACGAGGTGCGGACGCAGGGAGCGCGCAGGTGGCTTCTCGCGGTGACGTGCGCTTCCGCATTCGTCGTCGCGCTACACGGGATACATCAGCACGAGGTCGAACTTCGCGAGGCGCTCGAGCGGCTCACGCTCGACCCCGTTGGCGTGATGCAGTCGCTCCACCTGCCACCGCAGATGGCCTTCGACCTCGAGGGGCGAATACGGAGTCTGCGGGTCTTCTCGACGTTCGTTGTATCGAACTCGCTCGCCGGATATCTGGCCCTTGTCCTTCCTGCTCTTGCGGGTCTGTGGCTGGATCGTTACCGGAGGCGAGAACGAGGGGAGACCGGTTTTCTCGCAATGACGGGGGCGGTGCTCGTAGGACCGTTCATGGTGGCGCTCTTCTTCACGAGGTCCAAGGGCGGTGCGCTCGCCATGGCGGCGGGCGTCGGAGCGCTCGGACTGTGGGCGTTCAGGCGTATGCTCTGGCGACGTCGGGTGCAGGCGATAGGGGTAGTCGTCGTGCTCGCGGTACTTCTTGTCCTGGCTCAGTGGAGTAGCCTTCTGCCGCCGGCGCGCGACTATGTGGGGTCGCTCGCGGTGAGAAGCGGCTACTGGCGGGCCGGGCTCCGGATATTCGAGCAGAATCCCGTCACGGGGGTGGGGCTGGACAACTTCGCGGACGCGTATGCGGCGGTGAAACTGCCCTCGGACCAGGAAGCGCGCCGGGCACACAACGACTACATTCAACTTGCGGCAGAGACGGGCCTGACGGGCCTAGTGCTCTACGTGGCACTGTGGGCCGCGTTCTGGCACCGGATAGCCCTGCGGCGGGGGGAGCCTGTGCTTCCGCCCACCGATGTGCCGCTTTCGACCGCCGGCACTGTTGTCCGGGCAGTCGTCCTGGGCGCGTTCATCTTCGCTATCGAGGCCATCGCGGGCGGCACGCTGCACACCACTGAGGGCGGCCTCGGCATGGCGTGGCCGGCGATGCTTTACGTTGCCTGGGTCGGGGCGGTCGTGCTGTTGTGCGCGCGCGGTCAGGGTGTCAGGCGCGATTCATATGCCACCGTCGGCATGGCCTGCGGGCTGGTGGCGTTCCTCGTGCATGGCTTCCTCGACTTCGACCTTTACGTGCCGGCCACGTTCCAGACAGTCTGGCTCTTCATGGGGCTCGCGTTGTCGGCTCATCTGTCCGAGGAGCGGGAGCAACTGGCTGTTGACATGCCCCTTGGGGCCAAGCAGCGGCTCGGGGTCATCGTGCTCGCGGTTGTCGTGGTTTACGGGGCCCTGTACGGCATCGTGCGGCCGGTGTCTGACGCGCAGATGTACCGCGAGCGTGCGAGGGACCTGCTCGCGGAGGCGACGCGCACCGAGCGGCCGGCGTCGCTTCGGCGGCTCCTTCAGGCGCAGCAGGCCCTGGAAAGCGCTATCGCCGCGTGTTCCTGGGATCCCGAGAACTTCGCCCTTCTCTCCGACGTACTCCTCGTCCGCGCACAGGCCGAGAATGCACTTGGCCCGAGCGGGCAGACTACCCTCTCGGAGGCCATCCGTCGCATCGAGGAGGCCATCCGGCTCAATCCGCGGCGCTCGGAGTACTATACGCGGCTCGGCAGGCTCCACGAATGGCGCTGGCGGATGTGGCCGCGGAGTGCGGCAGATTTCCAGGCGGCCGAGGCGGCCTACACGCGGGCGGAGGAAACGTTTCCGAGCAATCCGGACACGGCCTTGAACCTGGGCCGTCTGTACGACCTGGCCGGCCGATATCCCGAGGCGCTCGGCAAGTATCACCGCGCGCTGGACGTCAGCGAGCGACATTATCACATCCCCCGCAAGTTCCAGGGCGAGGCGTTGAGCCAGTTGCGGACGCGTATCGAAGAACTCAAGGTCTGTATCACCGCTCGGACGCCGGTGCCACCGTTGCGGTTCACGGATGAACGGCTGCTGAACGGGCTGCCTCCACCTGGCCGCCCTGACATCTGACCGTGGGCGCCAACGGCCGTTGGGGGTTCAGACGCCAGCGTTGACAGGTAGGAGCGGCAGATATAGACTTTGCAGCATCTACGCGTAATAAGAGGAGGATTGCAATGCGTTCATCGCTGGGATTCGTGGCGGGTGTTACGCTGCTCATGGCAACTGCAGTTTGCGCGGGTGCGGCCGATTATTACGTGATACCGTTCGACGTGGACCCGCCCATCGTCGTGGACGGCGACCTCTCCGATTGGGGCAACGTTCCGAATGCCCTCACCATCACGGATCGTGCTCAGGTGACTGATGGCGCCCAATATTGGAGTGGTCCGGCTGACCTGAGCGGCACCGTGCATCTCGCGTGGCGCCAGGAGGGCATCTTCGTCGCGGCGGAGGTCAGGGATGACGTGATCTCTCAGACCATGACGGGCAAGGACATGTGGCGCGGGGACCACGTCTGCGTCCTCCTGGACATGATCCCGGGGATCGAGCCCCAGCGGAGCGGTTTCGGGGCGGGCCAGGTCCAGTTCGGGATCAGCCCTGGCAGTCTCGGGACACCGGTGGGTAACGCACCGATCTCGCCCGAGATATTCATCTGGGTTCCCGACAACGCCGTTCAGGGGAAAGGTCAGGTCGCGGCGCGGAGGACCGATTCAGGATACGTTGTCGAGGCATTCGTACCATGGTCATCAGTAGGTGTCAGTGGCGTCGCGAAGGACAAGGACGCGAACTTCGAGGTTGCGCTGTCGGACAATGATAGCGCGGAACCGGCTCAGGAGACGTGGATGACGGTGGGGACCAGCACGTGGACGCGGACGAGGGGGAGGCTGCTTCCGGTGGTCTTTGGCGACGGGAACGGCCAGGCCGCACCGCCCGTGCGCTCGATCGAGATCGCCCGGAACGTGAAAGTTCCTCTCCAGAAATCGCTCACGCTGACCTTCAACGCGCCGAGCATCCCCGAGGGCAAGGACCCGTTCGTCTTCTTCGTCGCCAGATTCCATCGGCCCAAGGTGGCGGGTTTCGCCGCGCGGAGCATGGCGCTGGAGGTCAACGGCAAGCGCGTCCCCGGCGACAGGATAAGCAACCGTCCGCAGAGTTCCGTGTGGATGAGCGGGAAGGAAAGCGTCTTCATCGCGCCCGATGGCTCGATGGCGATTCCTTACGCCCCGAGTTCGGAGGAGTTCGACAAGGATCCCTACTACGCCCTCATAGACGGATACAAGGGGTGCGAGTTCGAGTTCGATCTTGCAGGGATGCTGAAGGAGGGAGAGAACGTTCTCACCTTCATAAACCTGGTCCAGCCCGGGCTCCAGGGGGAATACGATATTACGCTCGACAGGGTCGAGTTCCGCGTCAAGGCGAAGGCGCCGAAGGCTGCGGAACCGAAGCCCGCGCCGACTGGTGAACTCCCGGTGTGCGAGCCCCAGACGAGTTTCCCGAAGACTTACAGCGGCCTCGCCCACGATTCCGCGTCGGTCAGCTTCACGGTGAACGGGGAATCGTTCGTTGTCACCAGCAATTTCACCGCGCCCGACGGCAAACGTTACACCGGCTCGTCTCCTTACTATTCCCATGAGCGGAAGGTGATCGAGCATGACGAATGGATCGAGGTGCACGATACTTTCAAGAACCTCACGGGCGAGCATGTGCCAATAATTCACACGCATACCTGCTCGCTGGGGGATCGCGGGAAGGACTTCTGGATCTCTGGCATTCGCCTGCCGGCCAAGGTGGGGCGGCAGAGCGTTCCGGAACAGCCCTCCGTTTTCGCAGTGACGGAGAAGAGCGGCGTCGGTATGATGCCCCTGGACGATATCTTCCGCGTGCACGGGGACCAGGTCAGCGAGGGGGGAGCGATCTCGATAACCGATCCTCATTTCGTGTTGAAGGCGGGAGGGGAGTACACTGCGGAATGGGCGATAGTGCCGGTGACCCGTCCGGACCTGTGGGCGTTCGTGAACGCCGCACGCCGCGCGCTCGACGTCAATTTCACGATGTACATCCTCTCGGCTTTCCTCGACTATCGTGACCCGGTCCCGCAGTGGACCGACGAGCAGTACCGCAATTTCATCGAGCGGAAGAGCGCGAACGTGGTTAGCGACGGTCTCTTCTGCGCGAAGTGGCAGGGCCGCCTCCCGCAGGGGGTCGCCTTCCACGAACTCGTCAAGGACCCGAAAAACGTTGCCTACTACATCAACGGCCACGACCGCATCAAGAAACTCTATCCTGACGGCTCGGTGAAGTATGCGATCTACTACCACTGCTACATTGACGTGATGGACGAGAGCGTCGAGCGGTTCAAGGATGCGCGCAGGCTCGACGCCGCAGGCAATCAGATGAGTTATAGTTTGGATTACTACCGACTCTACGTTCCCACCCTGGAGAACGAGTTCGGCAAGGAAATCGGCAAGGGGATAGATATCCGCCTGGATCTTCTCGGTGCGGACGCATTTTACTGGGACGAGTACAACGGCTCGCGCGGCACCTACACCTACATACCGGATATGTGGGACGGTTGTTCCGGCGATATAGATCCGAAGACGTTCGAACTCGTGAGGCTCAAGTCGGCCGTGCATCTGCTCTCGCTCCCCTTCCTCGAGTACCATATCAAGCGCATCCTGGCACGCGTGCCGGCATTCTTCAATGGCGCGCCGTGGTCCCGCACCCTCGCTCGATTGAAGTTCCAGTGCTTCACGGAGACGGGAAGCATCTCCAACTGCCATCGGATGCTGCTCTACACGCCCGTTGCGCTCGGGGATCACCTGACCGAGCGATCGCAGAGCGACGCTTACAGGGTCATGTTGCGTGCGCTCGACTGGGGCTGCCTCTATGCGTGGTATTCCCGGACCGTCTATCCGACCCACAAGACGCTCACCGAGCATATGTTCCCCTCGACGCCGATCGAACTCCATGAGGGCTACATAATCGCGAAGGAGCGCATCGTTACGAACCGCAGCGGGCTTTTCGGGTGGGCCGACAACAGCGACTTCGACATCTACGTTTACGACCGGGAGGGACGGATCACGAAGGGAGACGAGGCCAGGAAGGTGCAGCGCGGTGGGAAGACCTACGCGGAGATACGAATTCCGGAGGGATACTCGGCCGCGGTCGTCCGGAAAGTCGCCGCGCAGTGATCTACCGCGCAGTCGTGCGCGGATTCCAGAAGGGGCCCCAGATGCCACGCTGGTGTACGCGAGAACAGATCCGTGAACTCGACCGGCGCGCCATCGAGGAATACGGCATCCCTGGCATCGTCCTCATGGAGAACGCGGGCGCCGGAGCGGCGCGCGTCGCCGCTGAGATGCTCGGTGAGCCCACCTGCATGAATGTCGTCGTCTTTTGCGGCAAGGGCAACAATGGCGGGGACGGCTGCGTACTTGCGCGTCATCTCCACAACATGGGCGCCAGGGTCCGCATCGTCCTTCCCTGCCCGCCCGAGGAGATCGGAACGGAGAGCGACGCGGCGAAGAATCTGGCCATCGTTCGCACGATGGGCCTGCCTCTGACAGTCGCTGATAGTGAATCCGGCCGATGCGTGGCGGGGGGCCTGGCGAAGGAGGCGGACCTCCTGGTTGATGCGCTGTTCGGGACGGGACTGACCGGCGAGGTTCGCGAGCCGTATCTCTCGCTGGTCAGGATGATAAACGCCTCGGACAGGCCGGTCCTGAGCGTGGACATTCCGAGTGGCCTCGATGCGAACTCGGGGAAGATACTCAGGGCGGCGGTACGCGCCACGCGCACCGCGACGTTCGTGCTTCCCAAGCGCGGTTTCTTCCTTCTCGATGGCCCCGCCCACGTTGGGGAGATCGAGGTCATAGACATCGGTGTCCCGCGCGAACTCGTTGAATCCCTCCGCGCCGAGGAGGAGGGGCCGCCCCCGGACCCGTTTCCAGAAGTCACGCCCGACGGCCCGGAACCGTCCGGCTGATCCGTCCGGTCGTGAAACCGCGTTCCACCGCGGACAGGCGACAGCGCCACCGCGCCCGGATCACGACGAGGCAGGGCGAGTGCGGTCTCGTGCCCACAGCCGGAGACCCTCGATGTGCTCTCGCATGGTGACGTACAGGGGTACGGAGACCTCCAGGGCGCGCACGATGTCGCCCGTCTGGATGTCGCGACTCTGATCGTAGGCCTCGTACATGGCCGACACGATCGCCTGTTCGATCTCCGCGCCGCTGAAACCTTCCGACTTTTCAGCGAGGAGCCGCAGGTCGAACCTTGCCGGATCGCGCCGGCGCTTCTCGAGGTGTATTTTGAATATCGCCTCCCTCTCCTCCGCCTTCGGAAGGTCCACGAAGAATATCTCGTCGAAACGCCCTTTTCGGAGGAGTTCCGGCGGCAGTCGCTCTATGCTGTTGCCCGTGGCCACGCAGAAGACCTTCGTGGTCTTCTCCTGGAGCCAGGTGAGGAACGAGCCGAACACCCTGGCGGTCGTGCCCGCGTCGGTCCGCCCCGAACTCTCTATCCCTGAGAACGTCTTCTCTATCTCGTCCACCCACAGAACGCACGGCGAGACGGAGTCAGCCATTTCCAGTGCGCGGCGCATGTTCTCCTCCGACGACCCCATGAGGCTGCCGAAGATGCGACTGAGGTCGAGCCGGAGGAGCGGGAAGCCCCACGAGCCGGATACGGCCTTGGCCGCGAGGCTCTTGCCGCATCCCTGCACGCCCAGGAGGAGAATCCCCTTGGGCGAAGGCAGGCCGTACTCTCTCGCCGCAGGTTCGAAGGCTCGCGTCCGGCTCCTGAGCCATGACTTCAGGAGGTCCAATCCACCGATGCTGTTCAAGTCTTCGGTCGTCTCGTAGTATTCGAGGAGGCCCGACTTCTGCACGATCTGCCTCTTCTCGTCTCGCACGTATTTCACGTCTTCCTCGGCGAGCCGTGCATCGCGCAGGATCGCCTTGAAGAAGACCCGCTCCGCCTCCTCGAGGGTCAGGCCGAGCGCCGCGTTCGCCATCCCCTCGAACTTCGACTCCGGCAACTCTATGCGAACCCGGTCGTCCCCGCGCACGCTCTCCACTATGTCCTTCAGGAGCGCCCTGAGCATCGGCACGTCGGGGAGAGGGAGGTCCAGGAAGTACAGCGCAGTCTCCAGTTCCTGCGGGATCTTCTTCACCGGTGCGATGACTACCAGGGTCTTGTAGGAGCGTTTCAGCGACTCGTACAGGTCCCTCGTCTTGCGGATGACGATCGGGTCGTCGAGATATGCATGAAGATCCTTCATGACGTAGATCGCGCGGCTACCATCCTGCGCGATCGCCTCCAGCGCGCTGGTCGGGCGCTTGGTGTCGCCTGCCTCGGGAAGTTCCCAGCCACGGGGAGATTCCACCGCGAGGAGTCCTTCGGTGCTGCTCCACACGGCGAGGTTCTTCCTCTGCGCCCTCGCGATGTTCGCGATCAGGTTCACGGCGCGTCGCTCCTCGCTGGTGCGCAGGTAGATGATCGGATAGCGCGAGCGGATCAACAGGTCGAGTTCCCTTGCGATGTCCATGGCGTCAACCCCTCTTTGCCGGTGACCCGATGAACCTGCCGATGGCGCGCGCCATGTCACGGAGCCTTGCGCCGCGCGTGGGTCTGATGCTGCGTGGCGCGGCAGAGCCGGGTTCGAGCGCGGCGGCGCGTCGGAAGCAGGCGCGCGCATCGCGCCGACAGCCCAGGTCGCGGTAGGCCTCGCCAATGAGGATCCACGCGAGCGGCAGGTCGTCGCTGCGCTGCACGATGTCACGCAGGAGATGCACGGCACTCTCCGACGCCCCCCATTCCACGAGCGCGAGTGCGATGCGCAGGTCGAGGTCAGGCCACGAGTCGCCAGCGGCGTGCGCCGAGTCAAAATGGCGCTCCGCCGACCACGTGGCTTCGGCGATGCGAAGGCGTGTTTCCCCGGCGATGAGCCACGCGTAGGCGCTGTCCGGGGCGAGGCGAATCGCAGTCTCTGAACAGGCGAGGGCCGTGTCGAGGTCATCCATGTGGAGGAAGACATGTGCGCGGGCAGCGCCGACCTCAGCGTTGCGACCGAACCTGTCGAGGGCTTGGTTGATCAGGCCGTGTGCCCGCTTGTAGTGGCCCATGAGTATCATAGATTCTGCCAGGCAGACGGCCGCGCGTGAATGGAACGGGTCGTAGCGGCAGGCGCGCTCGAACGCTTCCACGCTCGCCCCGATGAGGCCGCGGCTCAACAGATACAGGCCATTCCGGGTCAGCCGTTCCGAGCGGTCCGGCAGGCTCCAGTCTTCCGAGAGCGACGCGGGCTCCGGCGGGTCGAACTCGATGTAGAGTGCTCCCACGTTCGACGCATCGCCCTTGCGCGGCGGCGCGCGGCGCAACCGGTGGCGCTCAGACGACCTCGACACAGCTCTGGTCGCCGATGACGAACCTGTGAGTACGTGGCTTGTCGCGCCCGCGAACGATCGCAGCATCGTAACCGATGAGGCTGCTCTCGATGCGCAGGCCGACATCAGTGATTCTCGAATTGGCCAGTACGATGCTGAACTCGATCTCGCTGCCGCGCACCAGACAATGGTCGTGTATCGAGGTGTAAGGCCCGATGTAGGCATTCTCCACCACCGTATGCCGGCCTATGATCGCGGGTCCCCGGATGTTGCTCTTGAGGATCCGTGCGCCCTCGCAGAGCGTGATTCGGCCCGCGAGGTGGCTGTCGGGGCTGACCTCGGCGCCCGGCTCGATCCGGGCCTCGCAGTGGTCCAGGACGAGCCTGTTCGCCTCGAGGAGATCTTCCGGCAGGCCAGTGTCCTTCCACCATCCGGTGATCTCGCTGAACGTCACGCGGTATCCCTTCTCGATGAGATACTGATGGGCGTCGCTGATCTCGAGTTCGCCGCGCGCGCTCGGTTTGATGGCGTTCACCGCCTCGAAGATGGACCTGTCGTAGAAGTATATGCCCGCGACGGCGAAGTTGCTCTTTGGCCGTCGGGGCTTTTCCTCCACGCTCACGATGCGGTTGCCGCATATCTCCGGCACTCCGAACCGCTCGGGGTCCTTGACGCTGGCGAGCGTGAGGTGGCAGTTCGACCCATTGCGCTGGAATTCGTCGAGGTACCGCCGGATGCCGCCGACGACCATGTTGTCGCCGAGGTAGAAGACGAAGGGTTCGTCGCCGATGAAGTCGCGGCTGATCCTGACGCAGTGGGCGAGGCCGAGCGGTGCCTCCTGCGGGATGTAGGTGATGCGGATGCCCCAGCGCTCGCCCCTCCCGAATACGTCCTCGACCTCGCGGTAGTCGGGGTTCACGACGATTCCGACGTTTTCGATGCCGGCCTCCGCCACGTGTTCTATGGCGTACTGCAGGATGGGCTTGTTCGCGATGGGTATCAGGTGCTTGTTGCGGGTATGTGTGATCGGGCGGAGCCGGGTGCCGCGTCCTCCAGCGGTGATCAGCGCCTTCATTCAACAGTTCCTTTCGAGCATGTAGGCGACGGCAGCCTCCAGCGTGCAGCGTGGCCGGTCGGGCAGGGGAGAGATAGCGGCCCGTGCCTGCTCGACGAGTTGACGGGCTGTGTCCTCGGCGAATCGGATCGAGCCGCAGCGCTCGTACAATCCCCGCACCCACGTCACATCCGACTCGGTCGTCTCTGCGCGCGGTCTGGCCATTATCGCGATCAGACGCTCCCGGTCGCGGAGCGGCGCCTGGGAGAGCGCGTGAGCGTAAAGTATGCTCGCCTTTCCCTCGCGGATGTCCGACCCGGTCATGCCGCGGCCCTTGGCCGAGGTGAGGTCCAGGAGATCGTCACGGATCTGAAAGGCTGGCCCGAGGTGCCCCCCGAGCAAGCGCAGGACGGCAACGGCGTCCTCGCGTGCGCCCGCTATGAGAGCACCGCCGACCATTCCCAGCACCAGGTAGTCGCCCGTCTTCAAACGCGCGATGCGAAGGTATTCCTCGACGGTGAAATGCGCGTCGGCACGCGCATTTATGTCCAGGGCCTGGCCCTCGATGGTCGTGAGACATGTAGCGATGAACAGGTCCGTCAGACGGTCACGAGTCGCCGGGCCGAGCCTGGATGCCCTGACGGCCTTGAGCGCCACCCCGAGCAGGTAGTCGCCCACGTTCACGGCATTGCCGATCCCGTACCGATCCCATACGGTGGGGCGGTCGCGCCGCACCGTGTCGCCGTCGGCGATGTCGTCGTGTATGAGGAACATGTTGTGCATCAGTTCGACGGCCGCCGCGAAGTGCAGGGCGCGATCCGGTTCTCCGCCGAAAGCCTCGCATGTGAGAAGGCAGAGGGCGGGGCGGACTCGCTTGCCGCCGGAGTCGAGGTGATACCATATCGGCCCGGCTAGGTGGGCGGGCCCGTTCCGGGGTATCATCTCCTCCAGGAGCGGTTGAATCCGCGAGCCGTACTCTCGTATCCGCTTTTCTATGTCCATGCGCTCCCTTCGCGTACGGACCGGTCCCTTCCCGATTGAAATGTATGACGGCGCTGAACCAGTGTCAAGGCAGCGCTGGTGTCAGCAGAGCGGCGGTCTCACTCGTGACGCAGTGCCTCGATCGGGTTCATGTTAGCCGCCCGATATGCGGGATAGAGGCCGGAGGCTATGCCCACGAGGACCGACAGGCTGAACGCGACGATGACCGACCATAGCGTGACGATGGTCCTCTGATTCGTCAACATGGTGACGATGGGAGGCGCTGCGAGTCCCAGTGCCATGCCCAGCAGGCCCCCGATGCCGGCGAGGAGAACCGTCTCCGAGAGGAACTGGATCATGATGTGACGTTTCTTGGCACCAAGGGCGCGGCGAATGCCGATCTCGCGGGTGCGCTCCGTGATCGTCGCCAGCATGATATTCATTATGCCTATGCCGCCAACGAGCAACGATACGCCGGCGATGGCGCCCATCGTGAGCGTGAACGTGCGGCGCAATTTGCGCGCGGTCTGGAGGCGCTCCAGGGGAACGTTGATCTGATAGTCCTTCCTCGGGTGCGTCTGCGCGAGGATGTTTTCCACCACCCTCGCTGTGGGCAGGACATCTTCCAGGTCCTTGACGCGCAGCGTGATCTCGTGAAGTTCGACGCGCTCAGCCACCATCTGGCCCGACCGCCGTTCGACGAAGAGTTCGCCCTGACGGCTGCGGAGCGTGGTCAGGGGCACGTAGGCCTGCATCTCGTCGCCACCGGTCCCTGCGCCGGCGGGCGCGGTGCGAGCCGCCCTGGCCATGATCCCGACGACCATGTAGTATCCTTCGGCCATCCTCACCGTCTTGCCGATGGGATCGTCGAAGGGAAAGAGTTTCTCCGCCAGCGGCTTCTCCAGGACGCAGACCGTGGCATGCCGGTACATGTCAATGCTCGTCAGGAACCGCCCGCGTTCGACCGTCCGTTGCCGCACCTCGGGGAACCACGGGACCGTGCCCACCATGTCACCGTCGGTCGCCCGGTCCGCGTGCTGGATGGTCTTGCGCAGGATGCGCGTCGGCACGGTAACCTCGACACTCGGCAGAGTAGAGGCGAGGCGTTCCGCATCGAGATACGTAAGACCATACGTGGCAACCATGGACTGCCCCTGGGCCTGCTGCGGGGAATCCGGCGGTTTCACCGAGCGTATGATGATGTTCGTGCTCCCCAGACGGCGAATCTCGTCCATCGCCTCCTGAGTTGTCCCCTCGATGAACGCGACCATGATGATGACGGCTCCCACGCCCAGCACCATGCCCAGGGTGGTGAGGAAGGAACGCAGTTTGTGGAGCCAGAGGCTCTTCAGTCCCAGGAATACGGTTCGTTTGAGTTGAGATCCAATCACTGTTTGCCTCGCAGGTCCTTTGCGACAACTCCGTCGGCGAGGTGGATGATCCGCTCGGCGTGTCTCGCGACTGATTCGTCATGGGTCACCAGAATTATGTTGCGCCCCTGCCGGTGCAGGTCGTCGAGGAGCGCCATGATCTCCCGGCCTGTCGCCGAATCGAGATTTCCGGTTGGCTCATCGGCGAGGAGTATCAGGGGGTCCGATACGAGCGCCCTGGCAATGGCGACCCTCTGCTGTTGTCCACCCGAGAGTTCGGTCGGGCGGTGGCCGAGGCGTTGGCCGAGCCCGACCCGCTCCGCCATCTCCCGCGCGCGCCGTTTCGACTCCTCCTCCGATACGCCCTGGTAGTAGAGCGGCAGTTCGATGTTGTCCATGACGGTCAGTTGCTGAATGAGGTTGTACGATTGGAAGATGAAGCCTATCCGCCTGCTGCGTATCTCCGAAAGGTCGTTGTCGGAGAGCGTCGCAACGTCCTCCCCTCCAAGGAGATAGGCACCTCGAGTGGGCCGGTCGAGGCATCCGAGGACATTCAGCAGCGTTGATTTTCCCGAGCCCGAGGGGCCCATGATTGCGACGTATTCCCCCTCTTCGATGCGGAGAGAGAGTCCGCGAAGCGCGTGAATCTCCACGCTCCCCATCTGGTAGGTCTTCCAGACCTGGTCGAGCAGGACGATCGCCACTGACTAGCCTCCCTCGGTGGCATCGGGACGGGGTCGGCCCTGACCAGGTTGGCGTTCGCGCATGCGGGTCTCCCAGGCGCGGCGCTCCTCCTCGGACATCGCGCGCCAGCGCCGCAGCACCTCTTCGCGGCGGTCCTCGGGTATCCGATCGAGCCATGCCGGCTTCTCCTCGGGCGTGGCAACTGCCGCCTCCGGGGTCTCCTGCGGCTTTTCTTCCTGGGGTGGCACGACGGCCGCAGCGTTCGTGGTCTCGGCGGGCGGCTGCTCAGGTTTTCGTCCGCGCAGCGCCACCTTGACAGGGGTATCGTCGTACACCTCCGGTTTGTACAGGAGAACCCGCTCTCCGGCGCGGAGTCCCTCCTTTATCTCGATGAAGGTGTCGTTGGCCTCGCCAGTCTCGACCGGTCGTGCCACGGGCCGGCGAGAGGCGAGTACGTAGCACACCCTGAGGCCTTCCATGGGGGAGACAGCCTGGACTGGGACCGCGAGCACGCCCTTTCGCTCGCTCACCAGTATCTCCACCTGGGCGGTCATCCCCGGCTTCAGTTGCGGTGGAGGATTCTCGATGCGTATCTCGGTCGTGTACGTCCGGATATCGCTGCCGAACCACTGTGTCGGGTCGGGTGTCACCGCGACCTTCGCCACTGTGCCCCAGAACGTCTCGTTCGGGAACGGCTCCGGTACGACCCTGGCCCTCTGTCCGATGCGGACCTTACTGATGTTGGACTCGTTGACCTTGACCTTGACGGACATACCTCCCGGATCTGGGATACGCATGATCACCTGGCGCTCCCGCACCTCGGCCCCTTCCTGAATGACATCCTGCGTCTGGCCGCGCCAGTTCGTTGTGGATTCGTAAACGACCATGCCGGGGCGCGGCGCGCGTATGGTGCAGAACTCGATCTGCTCGCGCAGTTTCTTGAGGCTGTCGCTCTGGAGTTGGAAAGCCGCCTCCTTGGCCTTCAGACGCGACTCGGCCTGAGCCAGTTCCGCACGCGCATTTGCGTGGATGCGTTCCAGTTCCCGCCCAGCCTCGAGGACGTCGCTATACAACCTCTCCGCTTCCTTGGGCAACTCGTACCTGAGGAATATCGCCAGCGCCAACTGGGATTGCTCGTGTTCGGATACCTTTCGCTTCCAGGCAAGTTCATCTGCCTTGGCCTCGCTCGTAGTAACGTAGCCCTTCTGGGCGAGACGGTCGCTCCACTTGTACTTGTCGAGCGCGCGCTCCACCTCCTCGCCGGCGAACTGGATGTCAGCGTAGAGGCCCTTCCACTGCTTCAGGGCGGCGCCGCCGAGACGCAGTTCCTCCATTCGCTGCATCGCGAACTCGGGCGAGACCTCGCCCAGCGAGAGGGCGGTGATGCTCGTCTCCCCCTTCAAGATGCGTTCGGCAAGTTCCTTGCCCAGATACCGTTCGAAGTCCATCTGCGCGAACTTCAACTTGAGTTCGCCCGCCGAGATGTTGCTCTCGTTCTGCTTCAACTGTATCTCGTAAGACTCCTTTGCCTGACTCAGGTCCGCGCGGGCGCTCTCCAGCGAGATCTCCTGCTGAGCAGCCTTCTCCCGCAGCGCCGACGAGTCCAGTTCGACCAGCACGCGGCCCTTCTCCACGTCCTCCTGAGTCAGGACCGTCCCCTCCGGGATGATCGAAATGATGGTGGTGCGGCCCTCCACGCGCGATTTGACCTCGTAGGAGTTGGTGGACTCGAGGTTGCCGCTCTCGCGGACGGATATCACGAGGTCGCGAGGCTGCACGGTGTAGACGGAGCCTTCGGCGATGGGTTTGGGCAGGTATCGCCTGATGGCGGCGTATCCACCCGCGATGAGCACCAGGACCAGTGCGACGCCCGATGCTATCAGGCGCATTCTCGTTCTTCTCTTGCGCGGCTGACTGTTCATGAGTTGGGGCCTTTCATCTCTCCGTCGGGACCCACCGTGAGCGTCTCGACATCGCGCCATAGTTCGAGGCGCGCGATGAGATGGTCCACGAGGACCTGCGCCAGGGCGTTTTGCGCCTCGAGGAGTGCGGCCTGCGACTCCAGGAGGTCGCGGGTTGTCGCTCTCCCACCCTCGATCAGGTCGGGCATGCTTTCGACGCGCCGCTGCGCCAGTTCGAGGCTCTTTCGCTGGATCTCGTAACTCTCCCGCGCCTCCTGCAGATTCCGCCATGCCTGGCGCACCTGCTGGCGCACCTGATCACGCAGGTCGTCGGCGGAGCGGCGCGCGCGTTCCAGTTCGATGAGCGTCCTCCGGTAGGTGTTCCTCTCCGCGGTACGTTCGACTGGCAACGAGACGTCGAGCCCGGCGGAGTAATCCGTCCTGCCGAACCTGAACCGCGCCGGCTGCGTGGGCTCAGTCGGGGCGGTCGCCGAGAGCACCAGGTCAACGTCCGGCCCCAGGCCGTTCCGGGCAACGCGCACCTTGCGCTCGGCGTCGGCCACGGCGTCCTCCGCGTTGATGAGGTCCAGGCGCAGCGAAAGTGCCTGCCGGATTGCATCCTCGAGCGATATCTCGGGGTGTTGGATGCCCTCCGACATGAGGCGCTCCAGGTCGGCCTCGTTCACGTCAATTGGGACATCCGGCGGGAGCGCCAGGGTACGCTTGAAGCCGTCGAGGAGTTCCTCGTATCGTTGAGCGGCGCGGATGTATCTGTCGCGAGCGCGAAGTTCGTCCTGCCGCGCCTGGTCAACCTCGAACGCGGGTCGCCGCCCGGCCTCCGCCAGCGATTCCGCCCGCTCCCTGGCCATCGCCAGTTGCCGGTAGTTGTTCCACTGGTTTCGTACCACCGCCCGCTGCTGGAGGATCTGGTAGTACTGCGTGACTATGGAGACCGCGAAGGTCTTGTGGTAGCGTGCGAAGGAGCGGAGTTCGTACACCACGTTTCGCTCGGCCTGTGTCAGATTCTCCTGGGCGATGCGCTGGCCGGCCCCCCGCCAGAGTGGCTGAACGATCTCGAGCGCCAGGGAAGATGCAGCGCCCTCGCGTGGCGCGCCGGTGGTGTATCGGAGCAAACTGCTGGTGAGTTTGAGACTCACCTCGCCGCCGGTCGCAAGGAGTTGCGAGATGCCGAACTTGCTGTCTCCTGCCCATGATTCGTCGGTCGCGCTGCGATGGTAGCGACCCGACAGTAGCGCCGTGAGCGTGGGCGAGAACCTGTCGCGTTCGCGCGTCAGGTCGAGGGCGGCGAGATACACCTGTTCCTTCCGACGCTGGTATTCGCGGCTGTTTCGCATTCCTATGCGAAGGGCATCCGAGAGCGACAGGATCGTGGGCTCCGGACCTTTCGGCTGTTCCCCTCCCTCGTGAGAAGGGATGATCGGCTGCATGCGGCGCGGCAGTCCCTGGAGGTAGTCGGCCGTGGTCTGCTCGATTGTGAAGGGGGTCTCGTCGTTCAGCGCTGCCTTCTTTTTGTGAGACAGGATGCGGTACACCTCCTTGTCCGCGGATCTCTTGTAGTAATCCGCGGAGCACCCGCTGAACGCCAGAGATGCGAGCATGGCCGTCGAAAGCACCAGGAGCCTACGGGTACAGTCCTTCATGGTCGCCTCGGCGCGGCGCTGTTGACCGCTCCCTCCAGGAAAAGTGCCATTATCGGTCGGATCGTGTCCTGTCCTGGAAGACCCCGATGGATCGTCACGCCGCGAAGCATTCCCAGGAGACCCGTAGCGATGATCTCCGGGGAGATGTCGGCCCTGATGTGGCCTTCGGCGACGCCCCGCGAGATCCATGAGGTGAGCGCGTCGAGCAGTTCCCGGCGACTTTCGCACCACTGCGCCCGGAGCGCCGGTGACACCGAGAGCATTGGCGCTTCGCCCGAATGCACGAGTCGAAAGAGACGACGATGTTTCATTGTGGTGCGGCTCACGTCGGAGAGCACGACCTCGACCTGTTGCGGAAACGGGATCCGCTGCGCGCTCGTACGCCTGATAGCCTCGCACAGTTCGTGTGTCCCGCTGAGGAGCACCTTCATGAAAAGGTCGTCTTTACTCTCGAAGTAACGATAGATAGTTCCCTTGCCCACGCGGGCGAGACGTGCCACATCGTCCATTTTCACCTCGTGGAAGCGCCGCCTGCTGAAGAGCCGTTCTGCGGCCCTCATGATGCGACGATCTCTGGTGAGGGACGACTTCATGATCTCGCGCCGCCCGGTGTCTGGCGAGGGCTCCGACGGAACTGACCAGTCAGTTCTATTATGGTGCGTCACCGGAGCGATGTCAAGTCGGATGCGCGTCCGAACGGGAATCTGCCAGACTCCCGGGCCGGTCGTCGAGCCATGCATGACCCTCGGCATTTCGCAACCTCTCTGGTCGCGATCGCCACACCGGACAGGCCATGTCCTGCCCATCTATGCGGCCTGTCAGAGCGAACGCCGCTGCTCGGCAACCACCCCCGCACGTTTCGACGTTGTTGCAGGTCGTGCAGATTCCGCTTTCCTGGGGACGGCGGAATATCGCCCCGACGGGGGAGCCCGCGAAAAGTTCCCGGACGTTGCTTTCCCGCACATTGCCCATGTGAGCGGCGGGGACATCCAGGCAGACGCACGGGGAAACATCACCGCTCGGATGAACCGCCATGTGGCTCCTTCCCGCCGCGCAACCGCGATGTACGATTCTCACGCGCTTGGCCCATGCCCGCACAGCCGGGTGAAATGGGGCCCAGGGTATGTAGGTCTCTATCAACCATCGCTCCGGCAGCGCGACGAAGGTCTCGACCGCCGTGGATAGAAGTCCGAGGTAGTCCGCGTCCTGCGGAGGTGCGCCGATGGCGCGACGCGTGTTGAGTGGACAGTGCACCGTCACCGTCGCCCAGCCCTCCTCGCTTGCCCGATTCAGCATCGCCGGGATGCCTCCCAGCGTTTCTGCCGTGAGCCGGACCGAGACGGTCGTGTGGAAACCGTGGTCCCGAACGAAACGTGTCGCAGCGTGGGCCCGCTCGAAATTGTCGCGGGAACACCCGTGGAGTTCCGCGTAGAGATCGGGGTCGAGCGTGTCGAGACTTATCTGGAATGACTTCACCAGGGTTTTTCTGCGGATCTCGCGGAGCAGTTGCGGGGTGACGAGGGTTCCGTTCGACGCTATGCGAGCACTCATTCCCAGTCGGGCCATTTCGGAAAGAAGGAACACCAAGTCCTGCCTCACGAATGGCTCGCCGCCGGAGATTATGATATCGCGCACCCCCGTGGCATAAGCGTCGCGCAGAAAGTGCAACGCCTCATCTGTGGAGAGTTCGTCGGCCCGAGGATCTCCGGCGTCGAGGAAACACACATCGCAGCGGTGGTTGCAGCCATAAGTGACGTTCCAGAATATGGTGGCCACCTTCGACTCTTGCGTCCAGCGACGCTCGCTCGTATGGCCGGGCGCGATCTTGAACTTCACGTCAAGCATGGGTCTCTCCTTCGCCCTCCCAGGGCCACGAGTCCTCGCATGGCACGCCGCACATGCAGAGTGCGCAGCCCAGCGAGTGACCCGTCTCCCGGCAGTCGCCCTTGACTATCATGAGAGGCCTCAGCCTCAAGGATCGCGTGTAATCGAGGAGCGCGCGTTCGCGGATCGCGTTCCGCATGGCGTAGCACTTCTCCTTGTCGAGACCGTGGGGCGTGATCGCGCCTGCCGGGCACCTGGTTGCGCAGCGGCCACATCTGTCTCCTCCGTTGTCGAGGCATGGCGCTTTGTGACTGGCGCCCGGGCGTCGGCTGGGCTCCAACGGAGCGTCGGTAACGACGCTGCCCAGCCGCACGCATTGTCCGGCTCGGGTTATGAGTCCGCCATTCAGGCCGAATCGGCCCAGGCCAGCGGCGAAGGCCACATGACGTTCCGACCATGTTGAGGTGAAGACGTGATCGGGCGCGCGGAGGGCCCGGTACTCGGCTGTGTGGGGAGGCGCGATGGCGGAGCGCCCGTCACCTTGAAGGAGGCGCACCACCTCGCGTCGCAGGTCGTCGTTCAGGGCCTCTCCGTTGTTCCGGGCTGCCGAGTAAAGGCGCGAGGGCCAGCCCCCCGTGGCGTTCGATGCCCTGACCGGTGCGCTGAACGGGAGCGCCCACGCGACGACGCTGACTCGCTCCCTCCCGTGCTTGCGCGGTGTGTGGCGTTCCAGAAGGTCGCGCGGCATAACGTGCTCCGGGCTGACCACGGCGCGAAACAGACGGAAAATGGGATCATCTCCGTCGGCGACTCCCACGATGGGCGCCGAGAAGATGGCCTGACCGTCGAAATCTTCCAGACGATTTGCAGGGCTAGAGAGGACAAAGCGCGAGATTGCCACAGAAAGGCTCGCAATGCTCGCGGTCTGCTCGGACATGATAGCACCTGGGCGTCGCCCGACGCGGTCCCCTGGATGATATCAGCCGCGCGGGACTCTCGCAAACCCGGCCGCTTCGACCGTGTCGGTTGCTTGTGATGCAGGCCTGCCCGGCGTAGAATCCTTTGGAAGGCGGGGGCCGCGAGTGCCGCGGCAGTGCCGAAAGTTACGTATCGGGACAGGACGCACCTGGCCTCGCCGGTTCGCGAGCCTTCCAGGGCTATGCCATGGCGCCAGAGGAACGTCTGGATCTCTCCGCCAGTGCGAAGCGGCAGCCGGAGCAGCGACCGCGATGGCTTGCTCTCGCGCGACGTTTTCTCGTTTCCGACGGGTTCTTGTATTCGCTGGTCGCCATCGGCATTCTCCTGCGCGTGGCCGAGTATGCGCGGAACCGAGCGCTGTGGTTCGACGAGGCGTTGTACGCGCTTCAGTTGTCGGGGTGCAGGTTCGAGGAATTGCTGAGACCGGTCGGCGCGTTGACGTGGCCTGTCTGTTACGCCCTCGTCCAGAAGCCCATCGTCACGGCTCTTGGGATGAGCGAGTACGGCCTTCGCCTGCTCCCGTTCATCTCTGGAGTCGCCAGCACGATCCTCATGTTGCTCCTGGCGCGACGGGTGCTGGCTCGCGCGGCCGTGCCGGTGGCTACAGGTCTCTTCGCGATAAGCGTGCCGCTCGTGTATTTCTCCACCGAGTTCAAACCGTACTCGTTCGACGTCGCTCTGACGCTCCTGATCCTGTTCCTCGCCGATGGAGCGCTGGAGGTCGAGTGGACGACGAGGCGTTCGGTGCTGTACGCGCTGGGTGGCGCCGCGTGCATCTGGTTATCTCATGGGGCAACGTTCGTCCTGGGCGGCGTGGGGATCGTGTTCTTGATTCATGCCCTGCGACGGCCCGGAAGGAGAAATATCGTGCCGGTCCTGGTCGTCCTGGGTACGTGGTTCCTGAGCGTCGTGTCCTATTACGTTCTTTTCGCGCAGCCGATGACGACGCTTTCTGTTCTTCGTGAGTTGTGGGGTGGAGGTTTCATGCCGTTTCCGCCCCGATCCGCACGCGACTTCCTCTGGCCGATCGCGCGGTTTCACCAGTTCCTGAGACATCCGGCGGGCTTGGTGTTTCCCGCGCTCGGTGCCCTTGCCTTCATCGTGGGATGCATCTCATTGGGGAGGCGTTCGCCGACGAGGCTCGGTCTTCTCATCGCGCCGCTCGCCCTGGTATGGCTGGCTGCAGCACTGGGAAAGTACCCGATCAGGGGGCGAACAGTGCTGTTTCTTACTCCCGTCGCTTTCTCCATGATTGCGAGTGGTGTGGCGTGGGCGCTGGAACGTTCGAGCGGACTGCTGCGCATTGCGGTAGTGGCGGCTGTGGCGCTCCTGTTTGCACAGGCGGTTCGCCCCGGGGACTCTGCCTTCTGGCAGGTGGTGGCGCCCGACGCGCGCGAAAAGCCCCACCCGCGGGCTGACCCGAGGCCCGCCCTCGTTTACATGCGCGACCGCGCAAAGCCGGGCGACGTCATATACATATACAGGGGCTCCTGGCCCGTCTTCGATTATTACGCGCCGCGCTACGGTCTCGGACGCGGAGGAGGTTCTCCTTACCGACATGTCTACGGGACCGAGGGGCCATCTGCTTACAGGCTGGACCTTCCGTTGCTGCGGGGGCACCGGCGCGTGTGGGTCCTGTTGTCGCGCGTGTGGGAATGGAATCAGATCGTGCACGAACATGAAGCGCTACTGGCGGCCTTCGACGCAGTCGGCGACAGGCTCGACTCGTTCGTGCGTCCCGGAGTGCGGCTGTACCTTTATGATTTGAGTCCGAAGGAGACGTCGGTTACGCTTCCGTCGAACCTTTCGGAATCGCTGTTGCCGAGCGATCCGCAGGCGCGTTGGAGGGAGGTGCGCCATGAAACTGGATTGGCGGCAGGTGTCGGAGATGCTGGCGCGGCACGACCTGGTTTATGAGGCTGCTCCGGAGGAGTGGCGGGACGGTTTCCTTCTGGGGAACGGGCACATCGGGTCGGTCATCTGGGGCGATGGCGCTCCGCTGAAGATAACGCTGGATCGCCCGGACCTCTGGGACCTGCGCAGCCCGCGTCTCCGCGACAGGCGTTACAGTTACGCGCGTTTTCGCGAGTTGTTCGAGGCGGGTCGCATCGCCGAGATCAAGGACATCTTCGACTTCCGGCGCCGCTCGTTGGTGCCGACGCGTCTGCCGCCGCCACGCTTCGAACTCTCGTTCGGCCAGGCGGTCATCGGGTTCGAAGGTCGCCTCGCGCTTGCCGACGCGACTGCATCCGGCACGATCTCGCTCCCAGGTCTGAGGATTCGCTGGGAGGCATATGTGCCGGCATCGGAGGAGGTGCTGGTCCTCCGGGTGTCTTCCGGCAGGGGCACGCATTTTTCCCTGCGTCCCCGCCTGGATCATCTCAGCGCGGCCGCCCGAAAGGAACTCCGCCGCCGGCGCTTTCCTCCCCCTCGAGTGGGGCCGGAGAGCCTGTATCAGGAGATACCCGGAAATGGTGGGTACCTGGCCGCATGGCGGAGGTTGCCGGAAAGCGATGGCGCCGAGACGCATCTCCTGACGCTACTCGTGGGAGGAGACGAAGAGTCTCTGGCAGCGGAGGCGAAAATCCGATTCGACCGGGTCGCCGGGGACCTGGCGGGAGTCCGCCGGGCGCACGAGGCGTGGTGGCGCGAATGGTGGAAACGCTCGTGGGTCAGCGTGCCAGATGCTCGTCTGGAAGCGCTCTACTTCGCCGAGATGTACAAGTTCGGCTGCAACGCCCGATCCGATGCGAAACTGCCCGTAGCGCTGCACGGAGTCTGGTCGCCCGACGGCGAGATGCCGCCCTGGCATGGCGATTACCACCTGGACATGAATGTGCAGATGACCTACTGGCCGGCGTATGCCGCGAATCGTCTGGAATGCGCCGAACCGCTCTACAGGTGGGCGGAACGTTTGTTGCCGGTGTTCCAGAGGGAGTGCCGACGATTTTTCGGATGCGAAGGCGCCTTCGCCCCATGCGCCCTCGGCCCGAACGGTGAACGGGTCTTCGGCTACGAGACCTGCGAGCAGTGGCCCGGGAACGGGGCCTGGCTCGCGCATCTCTTCTGGCTGCATTACCTCTACACCGGCGACCGCGATTTCCTGCGCACGCGGGCCTATCCTTTCATGAGGGAGTTCATGCGGCTCTATTCGCATATCCTGGAAAAGGGTGAAGACGGGCGCTACCACATCCCTCTCGGCTGCAGTCCCGAATATGGCGAGGACAGACCCGAGGCGTGGGGGCGAGACCCGAGCGGCGACCTGGCGCTGATCCGGTTCCTCGGGTCGGCGCTCCTGCGGTCGGTCGAGGAACTTGGCCTCGACGAGCCGGAGGCACCGAAGTGGCGCGATATACTTGCCAACCTTGCGCCATATCCGTCGCTCGATACGATGGCGCCCGATAAGCGACAGGCGTGGCTCGGGCGTGTTGGAGCGGAGGACATTGTGCTGGAAGGGGCGCCAGTGACAGTTCGCCGGCCCGAGAGGGCACTGTTCGTGATGCAGGATGTGCCCTACGATTTCTCTCACCGTCACTTCACGCACCTCATGTGCGTGTATCCGCTGGATGTGCTGACCGTGGAGGACGGCCCGGATGCGCGCGAGGCGGTCCGAGATTCGCTTGACATGGTAACCCTTCGTGGCGAGGGCGCATGGTCCGGGCATGGGACGGTGTGGGTCGCGGCGCTCGCAGCGCGCGCTCGCCGTGGCGTCATGGCGTCGCGTCTCCTCCGCACGTACCTGGACTACTGGACGACGGCAAGCACCCTCTTCATGAATGCCGACCTGCGGGATGCCGGCCTGTCGCGCTACCGGTGCCCTGCGATGACGCTGGAGACGGGCTTCGGCGCAGCAGCGACCTTGATGGAGATGCTCCTTCAGAGTTGGCGCGGGACCATAAGGGTCTTTCCGGCCGTACCGCCTGACTGGACCGACGCGGCCTTCCAGGGCCTTCGCGCCGAGGGCGCCTTCCTCGTCTCTGCGCGTCTCGCGGATGGCGACGTGAAATGGATAGAGGTCGTGAGCGAGAGGGGAGGACAATGTTGCGTCGAAAACGTTTTTCCGCGGGGGACCGTGACCCTGGAGGACCTCGATACCGGCGCGACGCGCGAGGTGCGGGGTGCAGTCATACGCTTCAGGATGCGGCCGGGTGGCCGTTGCCGCCTGTACGCCCATCGGCCGCGCGCGGGGGAAACCTTGCTGCCCCAGATTCTCGCGCGTGAGCCCCTGAATCCATTCGGGGTGAAAAAGCGCAACAGGTTGCTGCCGCCGGTCCGACGATCGGGGTGAGGGGCCGTGACCTGCTCGGCGGTAAGACTCCGTCACGTCCGCTTACGCTGGTATGCTGGGGTCCTCGGCCGGTGCCAGGATTTTCTGCAGCCTTCCCAGGGCCTTGCGGTGAATCTGGCAGACGCGCGATGTCGTAACGTGAAGGACCTCGGCTATCTCCCCGAGGAGGAGACCCTCGAAGTAATAGAGCGATATCACGATGCGCTCCTTCTGGGGCAGTAACGGGATCGCGCGAGCCAGGCGTTCCTTTTCCTCTTCCATTATGACGTGCTGAATGGGGTCGGCACGGGTGTCGGGAGTGGCGTGCAGCATTGTATGCTCCTCATCCAGGATGCCATGCGGCATATCGTCGAGCGAGGCGAACGCGGCCCTGCTGGCCGTGCACGTGAGTCGGGTGACCTTGCGCTCCTCCATGTTCAGGGATTCAGCGAGATCGCCCTCGCTGACATGGCCGCCGCGCTCGTGCTCGAGGCGCGCTCGCGTGGCCTCGATGCGGCCCACCTCGTTCCTGAAGGAGCGCGGCAGCCAGTCGGCCTCGCGAAGCGCATCGAGCATCGCTCCCCGGACACGGCTCATGGCGTAGGTCGAGAACCTGACGTTTCTGCTCGTCTCGTACCGTTCGGCGGCGGTAAGAAGGCCCAGCGTGCCCGCCTCCAGGAGGTCTTCGCGATCGACATGAGAAGGAAGGCGGGCCGCGACGCGATTGAGTGTCACCTTCACGAGCGGGAGATGTTCGAGGACCAGTGCGTCGCGCTTCTTCCTGGATAGTGGCCGTCGCCTTTTACTCGAGAGGCGGTGGTTTCTCGGCATGGCTGGCTCCCAGATTCTTCCGCTCGCGACCGGCGCAAAGGCCGTGCCGGGGCGCATGTGCCTGCTCACCAGCACCCCCCACGAACGACGTCTCGAGTTGTTATTCTGACGAAATCTCGTCAAGCCTTTGGAAGATAGAGACTTGCGAGATGCCACGCCAGGACGCATGTTGCTCTTGCCACCGGGCGTATCCGCCCACGGAGGTGTCCCGTGACTCGGGGTCGGCGAGACCCTTGTGGCGCAATTGTACGAAGGGTCGTTTTTATAAACGGTACGTCCTCGGCGTTGGAGGCTGCGGGTTCCCGTCGTTCGCGGGTGCGTTTCGCCATCGGCGCGTTTCTGGTAAAATCCGCTCTCCGTTCGACTCGGGGGAGATGGCAACGGCTGATAACTGGGACACGGATGAAGGAGAGGAGCATGGCGAAGGGCAAGGTCAACGTGCCTAGCGACATCGAGATCGCGCAGGCCTGCAAACTCAAACCGATTCGCCAGATTGCCGACGAGGTGGGACTGCGGCCGGATGAGCTGGAGTTGCACGGGGAGTACAAGGCGAAGGTGTTGCTCAGCGTGCGCGACCGCCTGTCCAAGTGCAAACTGGGAAAGTACGTTGACGTGACGGCGATCACGCCGACCCCGCTCGGCGAGGGGAAGACGACGACGACCGTGGGGCTTTCGCAGGCGCTCGGCGCCCACCTGAAGAAGAAGGTCTTCACGTGCATCCGTCAGCCCAGCATGGGTCCCACCTTCGGCATCAAAGGCGGCGCTGCTGGTGGGGGATACAGTCAAGTCGTGCCGATGGAGGACTTCAATCTTCATCTCACAGGCGACATCCACGCCGTGAGCGCAGCGAACAACCTTCTGGCCGCAGCCATAGATGCCCGGATAATGCACGAACGGAACATGACCGACAAGGCGCTCTTCAAGGCGCTCTTCCCCAAGGATGAATGGTGCGATGCGCTTCTGCGCCGCGCGAAAAAACTCGGCATCCGCGCCAAAAGGCCCTCCGACATGACCCTCGAAGAGCGCCGTCGCCTGTGCCGGCTGGACATTGACCCCTATACCATCACCTGGAACCGCGTCGTGGACATGAATGACCGCGTCATGCGGCATATCATCATAGGGCTGGGAGGCAAGGACAATGGCTATCCCCGCGAAACCGGGTTCGACATCAGTGTGGCGTCGGAGGTGATGGCGATCCTGGCGCTGGCGAGCGATATGAAGGACCTCCGCGAGCGCCTTGGCCGCATCGTCATCGGCACCGACCGCAACGGTACGCCGGTCACCGCCGAGGACCTCGGCGTAGCCGGCGCGATGACGGTTCTCATGGCAGATGCGCTGAAGCCTAACCTCCTCCAGACGCTGGAGGGGACTCCGGCGTTTGTCCATGCTGGCCCGTTTGCCAACATCGCCCATGGTAACAGTTCGATCGTGGCAGACCAGATCGCTCTGAGACTGGCTGACTACGTGGTGACGGAGTCCGGGTTCGGCGCAGACATCGGCATGGAAAAGTTCATGAACATCAAGTGCCGGTACAGTGGCCTCGTGCCGAACTGCGTCGTTGTCGTCGCCACCGTTCGCGCCCTGAAGATGCATGGCGGACTCGGCAAGGTAGTGGCAGGCAAGCCGTTGCCGAAGGAACTGACGGAGGAGAACCTGCCCGCGCTCGAGAAGGGCGCTGCCAACATGGTCAAGAACATCGAGATCGCCGGGCTCTTCGGCGTTCCTGTCGTGGTCGCGATCAACGCCTTTGCACAGGACACGAAGCGCGAGATAGAACTCCTCCAGAGGGTCGCGAAGGAGGCGGGTGCGGAGGGCGCCTTCCGGTGCGACCACTGGGCCAGGGGTGGCGCTGGGGCCATCGAACTGGCGGAGGCGGTCGTCTCGGCGTGCGAGAAAAAGACCGAGTTCAAATTCCTGTACGAACTCGACTGGCCGCTGAAAAAGAAGATCGAAACCATCGCCACGAAGGTCTACGGCGCCGATGGCGTTGACTACAGCGCCACCGCCGAGGAGCAGATCGCGCTTTACGAAAAACTGGGGTATGGCAAACTGCCGATCTGCATGGCCAAGATACACCTGAGCCTGAGCCATGAGCCGTCCTGGAAGGGCGTGCCGAAGGGGTTCCGCCTGCCGGTACGAGAGGTCCGCGCATCGGTCGGCGCGGGGTTCGTCTATCCCCTCGTCGGTGCCATGCGCACTATGCCAGGCCTCCCGAGCAGACCGGCATTCTACGATGTGGACCTCGACCTCGAGACCGGCAAGGTGAAGGGCCTGTTCTGAGGGTCCTGCGGAGGAACGCGAAGGAGCCGCAGGTCGGAGTCGCCGTCCGCCTGCGACTCCCTCGCCAGACGGCTCATGCCGCTTCGGATCCGGCGTTGCCCGCACCCCCGACTTTCGGTATCCTGATTGGGGCTGGCCGGCGGAGAATAAAGCAGATGCGGGTGATGCGAGTCTGGATCTCCGTGATGGCCGTTCTGTCGGGAACGGCCGTGCATGCCAGCGTCCTCAGCGGCGTCGTGACCAACCCCGATCGGTGCGTCGGAGTCCAGGCGCTTCTCCGACATGGCGAGGGCGTGAGGTATCCCTGTCTTCCACGGATCTACACCGGTGCGTACGACAAGGCGACCGGCCGCTTCCGCATCGAGGGCCTTCCGCCGGGCATTTACGACCTGCGTCTGGTGATGACGGACGGCCACGTGGACGGTGTGGACATGAGGTTGACGGACGACACGAAGGAACCGTTCACGGAAGACGACGAACGCGCCATCCGGGACTTCATCGCGAACTACCCCGACTCGTTCAACGACATACATCGGCCGGTCCTTTTGAGGGGCAACGGCCGTCAGGCGAAGGTCCTGGTGGAATGCATCCGCGCCCGGCAGTTCCACAGTGGCAACCCTGGCGAGATAATCTGGCGTGTGGAGGTCTGGCGGTTCGAGAAACACACGGGTGCCTGGGTCCGATCCAGACGTGGCGCAGAGACGGTCGCAAGGTTGCGCGTCGTGCCCGATGGCGGTGCCGACGAACTCCAGATTTCCGCCGACCGGTTCCGGGGGCTGGTATGGCTGTTCTCGCCCGACCTGGGCGGATTCGAAGTCGGACCGGATCAGACACTCGAGGGATTGGCCGTCGCCGTGCCGGAGGTCAGCATTGCCAACGGCAAGGTCCCGGGCAGTGTCGAATCTCAGATCGAGGAATATCACCGGGCCCATCCGCAACCGTATCTGGAGTGAGTGCATCATGCCGCGGCTGAGATGCGTGATATTCGACCTCGATCATACCCTGGTCAACTCCGACCTCGATTTCGCGCTGATCAAGCGGGAGATTGGCACCGAGATGCCCATCCTGGAGTATCGCGCGACCGTCGGTCCGGAGGAGCAGGCGCGAGTGGATCGCATTCTCGATAAGCACGAGGAGCGTGCGGCCGCCACGTGCGAACTTCTCCCGGGCGCCAGGGAACTTCTCGACTTCCTCGAAAGGCGGGGCGTGTCCAGGGCGCTCCTGACTCGCAATTCCCGGAAGACGATAGCCACGTTGAACAGGCGGCTCGGCCTGCGGTTCGACGCGGTGGTCACTCGCGAGGATGCCGAGCCGAAGCCCTCGCCCCAGCCGGTTCTCCTCATCTGCCGGCGCCTCGGCGTGGCTCCCGCCGAAACGCTCATGGTCGGCGACTACCTTTACGACATGCAGGCCGGCGAAAGGGCCGGTACGATGACCCTCCTCGTCCATAGTCCGCACCGGGACAAGTTCGAGTTCACGCCCGACTTCGAGGTATCCGGCCTCGTCGAGGCCAGGCAGATTATCGCCAGACTTCTCGACGGCGCGATCGGGGGAGACGACCAATGAGAATATCGCTTTGCGCTCCGGGGTGCACAATCACGCTGATTCTCGCGGTGACGCTGGCCGGTGTCGGATGGTCCGGCCCCGGGGAAACGCCTGCGCCCGCCTCGACCCAATCGCAGGCGCAGGTGCCCAGCCTCGATTGTGTCCTTGAAAAACTGGAGTCCGTGCGCAAAGACTTCGTTTCCTGCACGGCCCGGGTCACAAAAGAACGGACCGTTGTCCCGCTTCAGGATACCGAGGTCTTCGACGGCACACTCCAGTTCAAATCGCCGCGAATGGTCCGGATGGAACTCCGGAGTCGGGAGACGGGTGAGCAGACCGTTTACATCGTTGGAAAGGAGTATGCCTGGACGTACCGTCCGGCCGACAAGCAGGCGGAGGGCATCCCGCTGCGCAGCCTCGGCGAGCGGGCAAAGCGCGGAAACCCGATAGAGTACGGGCTGGCGAGCAGCGTGGACGACCTCCGCAAGAGTTACGATCTGGAGATTGTCGGTTCTGAGCACGTCGCTGACCGCGACACGGTTATCCTGTCCATGCGACCCAAAGGCTCCCCGCGCGATGTTCAGGACGGAACGGTCACCCTATGGCTCTGCACTACGACGTGGCTGCCCGTCCGTATCCGCGAGGTGAAGAACGACGGCGATGTGATTGAGACGTACACGTTTTTCGATGTCGCGACCGGCGGGACCATCCCGGATGCAGCCTTCGAATTCGTGCCGGGGAAGGACGTTGATGTCATCGTCCATCAAACCGACTGAGCACCGGATCGTCGAATGCCTCCTCGCGGGCGCACTCCTGGCGATCGCGGGGTGCGGTCGCGCTGATAGCCCCGGACCACAGCGACTGCCGCGTTTCCAGATTCGACTAGGAGCGAAATCGCTCGCGGTGGAGGTCGCGCGCACGGAGGAGGAACGCCGGACGGGTTTGATGCACCGCAAGCGGCTCGCGGCGGACGAGGGCATGCTGTTCGTCTTCCCCGAGGAGCGCGTCCTGGAATTCTACATGAAGAACACCTACGTTCCCCTCAGCATCGCGTTCATCGGCGCCGACCGTGAGATCAAGCGCATTGCGGACATGCAGCCACTGAGCCTGGAGACGGTTAGTTCGGGGGTCCCGTGTCTGTATGCCCTCGAGATGCCGCGGGGATGGTTCGAGCGAAACGGCATACACGAGGGGGACCGGCTCGCGGTTCCTGCGGGGCTTCTCGCGCAGGATTGATCGCGGTTCGCCGCAACGTCGAGGGCAGATCGGCCCCGCGCGTCATTCAACCACATTCGGCGTATTCTGTGGGGATTCTCGTGGCGTTGGGTCGGCCCCTGTTGATTCTTCCCATTTCAACTCCACTGCCTGGAGCGTTCCGGATTTCTCCGGTTCCTCGTGAATGATGCGGGCCCATGGCAGATTGCCGGCTCGCACTTCGGCTGCCACCTCGGGGCACCACTCATCCGCGGCGTGGTCGAGTATCAAAATCTCGACCTTGTTATCCTGCATGAACCGGAGCCACTCGTCTTTGGTCCAGTCCCGCCATGCAAAGTGGACCGGGTTGAGCGAAACATATTCGCCGCGAGCATGCCATATCACGGGTGGGCGGCGGGCGAGCATGCGCCGGCCTCGCCCGCGATTCTCGAGTATCCATCGCCCCATGGCGCGTTCAGGGGAATGTTCCGAAGGATTGACCTCGACGAGCGCGGGCAGGACTTGTGGCGACAGCGCTACGGCCGCCACCAGCGCGGCCGCCAGCGAAGACGATACCCACCTCCCGCGTACGGCGCGGCTCGCGCCGAGCATCGCATAACTTGCCACCGCAAAAAAGCCGGCCCCTCCCCACGCCTGCCATATGGAGCCCATCGGCAAGTAGTAGCGCCGGGAGGCCCGCGAACCGATCGTCACGACCACGAAGTTCACCGCCATCATGATGAGAGTCGTCCACTCGCCGGGACGCCCCTGTCCGCGTCTGAGATACAGTGCAAATCCTCCCGCGAGGAGCGTGAGCGGACCCATCGCTGCGGCCACAGACTCACCCCAGTCCAGAAGGCCCCTCCTCGACATGTAATTGAGGACGGGCTTTCCTCCCTCCTCGACGATGGCCGCCGAGTATCGCCTGGCAACGGACTTCGGCACCTGCACCCAGCGCGTGTCCACTGCCCAGTATCCTGTGTAGCGATGCACCTGCGACAGGCGCGGCACGCACAATCCCGCCGCAACCGCGAAAATGACCAGAGCGTGCAATAAACGGACGGGTGCAAGCCGGAATCGGCCACCGACGGGATAGACGGCGGCGAGGACGATAATCGCGCCGGCATAGACGAAACCCTCCGGGCGCGTGAGCGTCATCAGCGCGGCCATCACCCCCAGAGCGACAGCACGCCATGAGCGCGGGGATCCGATGTACCGGACCAGCAAGTACGTAGCGGCGCAGAACCAGCCAGCAGCGAGCGCGTCAATACCGGTCTCCGCGCTGTAACGTACCTCGTAGGGGTGGAAGGCCATGAGGGAAAGCGCCACGATCGCGGCATACGGGCCGAACAGATGTCGCGCAAGGAGGAAAACGAAGGTGCATGCGATCATTCCGCCAAGGACCGAAGTCAATCGCGCTGCGAGGGCTACGTCCCCGACACCGCGCGCGACGACAGCCGTCATCTGCGAATAGAGTATCGGCACCTCGACGTGCCGCCTCGGGAGGGGTTCGTCGCGATACATCGCCTCCGCGATGGGAAGGTAGTAGCCCGCCGCGTCGCTCTCGACTCGCGTCGTGCGCAGTGCCGGATAAAGTCGCACCGCGAGAGCGAAAAGGAAAAGCAGCGCAACTGCGATCGCGTAATGGCGTGTCAGTTCGCGCGGAACTGGAGCATCCCATTCGAAGCGCTGCCCACTCCATCGCAGGGGCTTCGTATCAGGCGACCCATCTCGTTTTTCCGGCCTTTCCAGCGGCTCCTCGTTCATTTCCTTTTCCAGTGTCGTCCGATGACCAATGCCACTCCGAACAGCGTCAGGTCAACAGCGACCGTCATCAGCCTCGTCAGCGCGGCGAAAAGCGTCGAAAAGCCCGGCCCAAGTGCCCCCTGGATCATCAGGATGAGCAGTGCCTCGCGCACGCCCAATCCTGCGGGGGCGAACGCGGCCGCGAGCCCGGCCACGTAGGACACCGAAAGGGCGGCTACGATGCGCGGCGCGAGACCCCACGGCACCTGTTCCAGGAAGCGGGCCGCCAGGAAAAAGCCGATCGCCGCGATGCCCCATCTCAATGTGAGACCCAGAATGAGGATGCCCATCGCGGAGGGCCGCGGGTACGCGGCGAGTTCGGGGCGCCCGCACCGCCGCAGGAGATTGTTCAGGAGCCGCCACCACAGACTGGAGCACGCGGCGGGCACCGCGAGTAAAGCGGCTGCCGCGAATGCAATCGCCCAGCCGAGGCCCGTCTGTCCCGCCCACGCCGGCAAACATAGCACCGCCATGAGACTCATGCCCAGCATCGCCGCCGCCGTGAACACCGTGGCGGTAGCGAGACCGTGTGGCAGAGAGAGACCCTTTTTCTTCAAGAGGTAAGATGATGCCGCAACCGATGCGAACTTGCCAGGCAGGTATTTGCCAAGTTGTGGCAGACTGTACAATTCCCATGACTCGGCCAGCGTCAAGGCGAGACCATTGTGCGCCATGAAAAAGCGAAACAGGATCACCGTGAGACCGTTGGCGACAAGGACAACTCCCATGCCGATACCGAGCATCGCCCAGTCGCCGGACGGCCGCGCGGAGGAGAGGGTTTCCCAGTGGCGCAGCACGTACCTCACGATGAACCACGCCACTGCCGCGCATCCGACCACCTGGACGATGCGCCAGAGATGACGTTTCCACGTCGTTGGGGGAGCCGCATCGTTGGCCCTCGGCGCGTTCGGAACAGGGCGCTCGCTATCCGGCAATCTACGGTCACTCATGCTTCACCGTTGCCGCAGGTGACTCCGAAAGCGCCCCCGCCTCCCCGCGCCTCTCGCGCCACCTCTGGAGCCTTTGCTGATAGAGGATCTCCTCCTCGTTCAACCGGATGCGGTCGAGCATGTCGGCCAGGATCCCGGTGAGCACGAGGAGGCAGCCTGTCCCGAAGAAAAATGCCCCGCTGAAGCCGGCCCAGAGATGCGGCGTGAACCTTCCGGTCAAATAGTAGTGCCTCAGGAAGAAACCCCCGAGGACGATGCCGGCGCCAGCAAGGACGCTGCCGACCACGCCGAAGAACCGGAGGGGGCGATAGTCGCGGTATGTACGCGCTATTATCAGCGCCGCCTGATAGCCGTATCTGAGAAGACTGTGTGCAACCCGAGAGCGACCATAACGGCGTGTACCGCGAACCCGGACGGCGCGCTGCTCGATGCTGAATCCCCTGAAGGCGATCTCCAGGAGCGTTTCCTGGGAACAGGTGTGCGACCCCATCGGGTTGAGCCTCAGCGCCACCTCGGCAGCGTAGGCACGGAACCCGCAGGCCGAATCGTAAAAACGGTGACCGGTGAGCACGCTTATCAGGCGCGCCATGCCCACGTTCCCGAGGTAACGGGCGAGCCCCATTCGTTGCGGTGCAGCACCGGGCCCGAAACGGATGCCGGTGACAAACTGGGCCCTCCCCTCGAGGATCGGTTCGACCAACAGGCGCATATCCCGCGAGTTGAATTGTCCGTCGCCGTCGACGTGGACAAGGACATCGGCCCCTTCCTCGACGACCAGGTCGAACGCTCGGCGCAGTACGCGGCCCAGCCCCTGCGTCTTTTGATTGCGCAGGACTCGCGCCCCGTGTTCCTCCGCCACGCGTCCGGTCCCGTCAGTCGAGCCGTCGTCTATCACGACGACCCGGGTCTCGGATATCCCCGGAATATCTCTCGGGATCCTCGATATGACCCTACCGATCGTGCGCGCCTCGTTCAGAGCGGGAATGACGACCAGAAGCCGCAGGCCCTGTCTCCGGCGATCCGGGGCGTCTCGCACTTCTCGGGAAGGCTGATCCACTTCGGTCGGTTCTCCGCGGCGGCACCACTCAAATGTTGCGCGGTATGTTACGGGCATCTCGCGAACGCGTCAAGCGCGGCTCCGCCGGGTTGATGACCTTCTGAAAAGCATCTCATCCGGCGGCCGTCTGCGGGGAGAGTTCTTGTCGGCTGTTACCGATGGGCCGCATGACGAACCACACATAGAATCCAACGGCCACGAGCATCACGCCGGTGAAAAGGAAGGGGGATCGCAGCCCGGCGTACTTGCCCATATATCCTCCCAGAAGCGGCCCGAACGCCCATCCCAGAGCGCCCGTGGACGTGCTCAAGCCATAGGCCTTGCCGACGTGCTCATCCTTCGTGACCTGACGAATGATCGCATTGGCGGCGACGACCATTCCGGCCGACGCGAAGCCGTAGCCCATGCGGTAGAGAAAGAGTTCCCCGATGCTCTCGGCGAAAACGTGGGGGATCGTCACGAACCCTGCGAGGACGGCGGAAAGGATCAAGAGCCTCCGATGGTTCCATCTGTCGCCGATGCGGCCCGATATCGCAGCAGAAAGCGCCGCCGCCACGCCAGCAAAGCCGTACAGGCCGCCCGTCAGCGTGTTCACCACCGATTCGGGCGCCGGGTCTATTCCCGCCTTTCGTTTCACGAGCAATGCGGCAACGCGATAGAGCGGCTGGCTGACCGGTCCATCGAGCGCTCCTCCGGTTACAAGTTCCTTGACGTAGAGTTGCATTACCGGTAGGACCACGCACACGCTGACGTTTACCAGGAAGACTATGAGTATGGCCGAGACGAAGGTGCCGGATCGCATCATGGTGGCGTATGACTTCCTGTCTTCTCCGGCGACATGCTCGGCAGGTTTGAACTCCTCCTGGGCGCCGACGAGGACCAGACCTCCGGCGAACAACAACATCGCCGCTGCGACCAGGCACGAATTCAGGAAACTGAACCTGTCGCACACGACCCCTCCGGCGAGCGGCCCGATGAGAACGCCGATGTGCACGGCGCTCTGTAACACGCCGATGGCATAGCCGGTGTGCTCGATCGGGGTGATGCTGGATACCAGCGTGACGCTGGCCGCGACGGAACCCGTGAGGGCGCCTTGAAGCGCGCGGCAGACTATGATCCATCCCGCGTTCGGCGCGAACCCCATGAGCGCCATGACCACTGCGCCCCCGAGCATCGAGCGGAGAACCATTAGTTTGCGCCCGTGCCGGTCGGCGAGGACACCCCACACTGGCGCGAAGACGGTCATGGCCATACCCGCCGCGAACCCCGCCCAGCCCATCCAGCGCGCCGCCTCGCCGTCGTCCATTCCGTTGAGATGCTGGACATGCACGGGCAGAAAGGGCGTCACCATCCAGAAACCGACGATGGCCACCAACTGCGCCACCCACATGCAATAGAGCGTGCGCTTCCAGTGAACCATTCTCTTTTCTCTGCGCGGCGACGCGCGAGCCGATGCTCACGCTACCGGAGCGGGATCGAAAGTCGTGATTATATTCCCGTGCCGACTGCGCGGCAATGCGATAAAGGGGCGTTTCCGGAGCGCGCGTTCAGACGCCGCATGTGGAAGCGGAAGCGAATCCGATCCACTCGCTGGCGCGACCCGCGACACGCGGCGACCGGCCCGCAAGGTTCCGGTGCGGTGTCGGAGGTGCCGCGCCGTCTATGGAACAGGTTGTATCCTGACGTACTGCCATCCCATCGGGGGGAGGACGATGTCGAATGCACCGTCAGCCACGCGGATGTCCGCGCCGCCCATCGCATCGCGCGCCGTCAACTCGCGCCCCTGGAGACCCAGGGCAGACAGGTTCAGTCTTACGCTGACGGTGGCCTGTACCTTCGAGAGGTTCGACACTATCGCGAGGAGTGCTTTGTCGCCGCGCAGGTACAGCGACGCGTAACAGCGCTCCGGCGTGACAGTCACGTATGCCGAGTTACTCCAGTAAGGGAGGAACTCCCAGCCGGTTCGGCCGAAATCGTCGAAGACCCCCCAGATCGCGGCGGTAAGATCCCGGTCGGAGAGCCACATGCGCACAGGCACGTCGTGGAGGAGGGCGATCGAGTGAGCGTTCCTGAAGTTGCCGAGTCTGTAATGGAGGAACTCGGCCGGCACGCCCCAGTTCCTCCCGCACATCTCCGCGCGGAAACGGTCGAGCGGGAGTGCGTCGAGGACGTGGTCGGCCTGGGAGAGTTGTTCGCCGTTCCAGTAACTCGTGGCGAAACTGAGTGCCGCGGAGTTCATGCAGTCATAGACGTGCGCGTCCACGATCCCATCGGGCCTGTGGCTCTTCACCAGCGCGTACAGCCTCTTGAAAGTGTCGCGGACGGCCCACACCGGATACGTTTCGCCAATGGTTCCGTCCGGCCGGTGGTATCCACAGCCGTGCAGTTCGTTCCGGCAGTCGAAAGGCATCGCGGTCGAGTCGAGATACACACCGTCGAGGTCGTATTCCTCGAGTAATTTTGCGACGTGGTGCGCCAGCGAATCCTGCCAGTAGGAGCGGAGGCAGACAGTGTCAACAATCTGCGGTTCCATGCCCGGATAACGGTCAGGTCCGCTGATTATGGGCTTTCGCCGCACTTCATCGCGGACGAGGGCATATTCCGGCGCACGCTCGCTGATCTGGAACCCCAGGTACACGATGACCCGCATCTGCCTCTCGTGAACCGCCTTCACCAGATTGCGCAGGTCCTCCTCGTGCCCGATCGGCCACGGGTAGGTGAGGGCATCGGTCCAGTTCCCGAGGAGGAGCGTGCGTCCTCCCTTGGCCTTCACATAATCGAGTTCGACGAGGTCGCCCACCTTGCGACTCGTTATCCCATAGTCGTAGCCGTACTCCATGGAACTGAAGATGCGGTAGTCCCAGCAAGTCTGAGCGATCGGCTTGACCGGAGTCGCCTGATACCCGAAGGAGAAACGGAGAGGCTTGTCGGGCGAGACCTCGGTGGCCTGCGTGACAAGGTTGAACCGAAGTAGCGTATCGCGGTCCCGGCGGACCAGTTCGATCGCGCGCTTCGGATTCGACAGGCGCCACCCCTCGTCCGACTCCCAGAAGACCGAGATCCCCCGCTCGTCATCGCCCACCCAGACGATGGGATAGAATGCCACAGCCTGCTCGTTGCCCACGAATCCGCTGAAGCCCGATCTTCCCCATGTGGTTGGCCAGGTGTACCACAGGATGGCGTGGTCGGTCTTGAGTGGGAACTCGAGCCGCATCTGGAAGAGGTGCGCCGGCCTCATCGGGCGCAGTTCGAGCGTGGTCCGTGCGAGGCCATCGTATTCCAGCGCGGTGTTCAGTTGCAGTGCGGCATCCCCGGCAGAGGCTGACTGCCGCACCTCCACACGGGCAGGTGTCGCCACCGACTGCTGGGGGGCGGCCCATTCGAACGTCGTCTTCTTTCCGTCCATGTTTGCCGTGACCTGGACAGGCTCTGACAGAAGTTGCGTTCCGGCGGCGGTGACCTGATCCAGCACGCCGCCCTGGCCGAACTCGTACTCGCGGCCGATCACCTTGCATCGCAGGGCCACCCCGGCCCGGACCGACTCCACAGGTACGAAAGGAGGCAGAACGGCGTCGGTGACCCCGGCGGTGGAGCCGAGCCATTCTGGAGTCGGCGGTATGTCCAGGTCCGCCTTCTCAGATATCGCCGTTTCCCCGCGCTCGTCTTTCACCGTAGCAAGGAGCGAGTAGCGCCCCGGCCGCAGCGTTTCGATCGGCACGGTGCACGTGCCGAACGCTCGTTGGGAAGCAGGGCGGGAGGAAACGAGCGTTGCGGCAGATTGCTCTATCTTCGAGCCATTCGCATCGAAAAGAACGACCTCAGCGACCCAGTTCTGGCCGACCAGATTTCGCGCAGATACCGAGACGTCGAGCCTGCGTGGGGCCAGGCGCACCCGCGGCTCGACGTCCAGGGCGGGCTGGGGCGAAACGGGCTTGCCCTCGTAGTGGCTGAGCACCTCCGCCTCGGACAGCGCGCGGCCATAGACCTTCAGGTCGTCAATGGCCCCGCGGAACTTTCCCGCCCACCAGCCGCCGATGTACCGGTTTCCGCCGTCGGTCGGAGTGATCGGATAGAGCATCTCACCGCTGCCCGCGAGTTTGCCGTTGTGGTACAGGTAGTAGCGGGGCGGCTCCATGACGATGGCGATGTGCGCCCAGGTATTGTCGAGGGGTATCCGGGGGGTCGGGAGATTTTCGCTTCCCTGTCCGGTCCCGTGCTCGATGAAGAGAGATCCGCGATCGAGTTCGATGTTTATATTCCTGTTCACGCTGAGCCCGGCTCCGTCGCCGAAGATGATGCGGTCGCGCCCGTCGTCAGGCTCGGTCTTCATCCAGACGAGGACCGTCGCGTCTCCCTTCAAGTTGAGCGAGGGGCTCTTCTTGACCTCGACCATGGCGTCGGTGCCGTTGAACTCCAGCGCCTTGCCGCGAACCCCCTCGACCCACCTCGCACCGCCAGATATCCTGCCGTCGTTCCCGTGTCCGCTGCGGTCGTGCAGTATCTCGCCCTGGCCCTCGTCGAAATCCCAGTGCCCCACGAGACCGGGTTCGACGGCTGTGGCGTTGACCGCGAGCGTCACCAACATGCAGCCCACCATGCTGCGGAAAAGCCATGCCCGTACCATTTTGTCCTCTTTGCCTCCGTTGACATTGAGCATTATGGTTGTGCCGGTTCGAGGAATCAAGCCCGACCGTGAACGTCCGGGCTGTTGACCGCTGCCTCCGGTGAGGTTACGATGAAGTCAGGCCGAGGGGGATTGGATTTGCTCTGGAGGGCACGATGCGCAACGCGGTCCTGGTGGTGGCTCTTCTCGCGGCGTTCGCGACGGTGGCGGCGGCTCTGGAAATTGGCGACCCGGCGCCTCCATTGAAGGTGAAGGAATGGATCGTCGGCGGTCCTGTTTCGCCCGACAAGGCCGACGGCAAGACGGTCTTTGTCGTCGAGTTCTGGGCGACGTGGTGTCCTCCGTGTCGAAAAACCATACCGCATCTCAATTCGCTCCACGAGAAGTTCAAGGACAAGGGCGTGGTCATCGTTGGGATAAGCGACGAGGATGCGGCGACTGTCCGGCCGTTCGCGAAGGAGATGAAGATGGCTTACAACGTGGCGGTTGACGACAATCGCGCCACGTACAGCGTGTACATGAAGGGCGTCGAGGGCATTCCCCACGCCTTCGTGATCGGCAGGGACGGCAAGGTCGTCTGGGCGGGTCATCCAATGGGTGGGCTCGACGGCATCCTTGCGCAACTCGTGACCGGCAAGTACGACACGAAGAAGGCAGAGGAGGTCAGCCAGCAGGAGAAGGCGTTCAGGGCGGCCGTGGAGCGGAACGACCTCGAGGGAGCGCTGGCCGCTTCGGCCAAACTCGTCGCGCTCGAGCCGCTCGATTACGAAAGGTTCGCAATGCAGGTGCGCCTCCTCAGGTTCAAGGGAGACGAGGATGCGATTCGTGCCGCGCGTCGCGAGGCGGCGCAGCGGTTCGCGGGGTCGGCGGAACTCCTCAACAGCCTCGCGTGGGACATCGCGACCGATGACTCGATGACCCTCCGGGACCTGAGCCTCGCCCTCGATTCCGCGCGCGAGGCCACGCGCATCGCCGAGGACCGCAACGCCAACTTTCTCGATACCCTCGCTCGTGTCTATTACGGACTGTGCATGCTTGACGAGGCGATCGCCGCGCAGGACCGGGCGGTCAAAGCGGCAGCCGACGACGACGAGAGAAGCCGGGCGGAGGCCGTTCTGGCGTTCTACAAGACGGTCAAGAGCCTGCGCGAGAAGGAGGCATCCGGCCGACCGTGAGTCAGCCGACGAAACGACGGAGGCATTGACATGGACGTGATGGAGGCCATTCGCGTGCGCCGGAGCGTGCGCGAATATTCGGCGAGACCCATTCCCCCCGACGTGATGGAGCGCATGAGGGAAGCGCTCCGCCTTGCCCCCTCGGCCTGCAACTACCAGCCATGGAAGTTCGTCATCGTGACCGACGCCGCTCTCAAAGAGCAGATCGCGTCAGCGGCGAACAATCAGCACTGGATCGCCGGTGCGCCGGTCGTCGTTGTCGGCGTTGGCTTTCCGGACCAGGCCTACAAGCGCATGGGCGGCCATGGAAACAGCGTTGACGTGGACCTCGCCATTGCGCTCGACCACCTCACGCTGGCTGCGGCAGCCGAGGGCCTGGGCACATGCTGGATAGGGGCTTTCGACGAGCGGCGCGTGAAGTCGCTCCTGAACGTGCCCGCGGGCGCCAAGGTCGTCGCGATGACACCCCTCGGCTACCCGGCGAGGCCTGACCTCATCAGGGCCATCCAGCCAGGCAAGCGCAAACCGCCTGAAGATGTATTCGTCGAAAACAGATTCGCATGAGGCCGGTGCCACGCTCCTGCCCGCCGACGTCGTGAGCCGTCGGGGCGATGTCATCGTCCGCGAAACGCCCGTGCGGAGCATACTCAACCGGAGCGGGATCAGCGATTACTCGCTCAACTGTTACACGGGCTGTGCCCACGGCTGCGTTTATTGCTACGCCAGGTTCATGCAGCGGTTCCATCCCCACTCCGAGCCGTGGGGACGTTTCGTTGACGTGAAGGTCAACGCGGTCGAGGTCCTCAAACGTCAGTTGCGCCGTGCCCGGCCCGGCTCGGTCTTCGTCAGCAGCGCCTGCGACGGCTGGCAGCCCCTGGAAGCGGAACTCGGCCTCACGCGACGCTGTTGCGAACTCCTCCTCGAACGCGGCTTCGAAATCTACGTCCTGACAAAGAGCGCCCTGGTGTCGAGGGACCTCGACGTGTTGTCCGTGGGGAAGGCATGCATCGGGGTCACGCTGACCACGCTCGACGAATCCGTCCGCAACGAGTGGGAGCCGCACGCAGCACCCGTGGCGGAGCGCATCGCCGTCCTCGAATCCGCCCGGGAAGCGGGCCTCGAGACCAGCGTCATGTTCGGGCCGCTCCTGCCATTCATCTCCGATACCCCTGCGACGATCAGTGCGCTTCTCGCCCTGGCCGCGGACCTGGATGTCAAGAGCGTGTACGTTGACGCCCTGAACCCTCGTTCAGGGGTGTGGCCCTCGGTCGCCGCGCTCCTCGCCAGAATCCGGCCCGATCTCCTCGGGGCGTACCGGCGAATGCTTTTCGACCGGCGCGAACGCGCGAGATACCTCTCGGCATTGTCCGCGCGGGTTCGGACCTGCGCGAGCAGGCTCCGTCTTTCTGACCGCCTCCACGTCTGCTTCTGACGCGCGTCCTGCCCGCGCCTCGCTGGCGGGAACTGGCGCCGCGCTGACCACACCGCGGCGTCAGGCGTCGAGTCCGAGGAGGCGAGTGGCGTTCTCGCGCGCGATCTTTCTGAAGACCGACTCCGCGAGTTTCCCTTCGCCGCGCAGCCTGAGGAGGTAATCCACGAGCGGTGTCGGCGTGTCGGGATGGCATATATCCGTCCCGAAATAGAGCCGATCCTGGAACTCCTCCATGAAGCGGAGGCCAAACTCTTCGTCTCGGCTGACCGCGTTGTGCCCGCTGCCCGCCGAGAGGTCTCCGTGCAGATTGGGATACCTGCGCATGAGTTCAACGACGCGCCCTGGCCGGGTCACACGCCCCTTCGGGTAGCCGTTACGGTCCGCTGGCTTCTTCAGCGGTGCGATCTCGGCCCAGAAGGGCTGGGAGTGGCCCAGGAAGATCAGGTCCGGGAACTTCTGCAGGGCGCGCTCCAGACCCGGAAGGCCGGGTTCATCGTAGATTCCATAACAGCCCCCTATGCGAGGCGCTATGTGAAACGTCAGCGGAATCCCATTGCGCTCGCACGCCCGGAACAGGTTCTCCATCCGCGGGTCGTCGAATGGGAGATTCGCACAGACCTCTCCGCACCCCTTGCAGCCCATCGCCTTGTAGAAGGCCACGATGTAGTCCAGGCCGGCCTTCTCGTCGTTCGTGTCCATTCGCGGGTCCACATTGCAGAACGCCACGAAACGGTCGGGGAAGCGCTCGACAACGTCGAGTGCCTCCTCGTTCGACTGAATTTGATTGGCGCATTCCGGGTTGACGGTGGGCAGGATCACCGTCTTCTCGATGCCCAACACGTTGTCGCGACGAATGATGTACTCTGGCGTCCCATAATTCACCTTGCCTTCCGGACGGGTCGGGATGGGACGAGCGCTGAGGTGAATGTGTATGTCTATGAACATGTCAACTCCTCAAAAAAGACACCCCGACAAATGATGGCGCATGGGCGCTGATGCACGCAGCGTTGCCGGGATGATACCAGAGGGCCCTCGAAACAAGCAAGAAAGCGCTTGAAGATGCCTGCCCTAGGTGGCATCATGTGTTGCGCGCGGCGCGTCGCCTCGCCCGGGACATCCCGTGTCGGAGGAAGGGACATGACGAACGAAGTGGTCGCTGCGTTCTGTGCGACGTTCGTTGCCTTTGCGTTGAGCGGTCTGGGCGCCGTCCGGGCTGCGAGCGTGGATCGTGGCGATGGCTTTGTCGAACATGGGGTCGCTGCGCCTGTTTCGCGGGCGCGCGGCGTCGCCGCAACGTTCGACGGCAACGGAAGGCCTGTCGTTCTGGTCTGGCTCATGGACCACAGGGGTTGCTATGAGGTGCTCGTAATAGACGCCACCACCGGCGAGACCACCGAGCATCCCATACCGTTTCGAACCGACGACTCTCCGTTCGCGGTGCTCTTGTCCACGCGCAACAGGTTCTACTCCCTTTTCGGCAACCGCTTCGTGGAGTTCGATCCCGCAACGCGTTCCTACTCCTTCGTCGGCGAGGCCGATGATCGAGCCGCAATGTCCATGGCCGAGGGGTCCGACGGCATCATCTGGGCCGCGACCTACCCGAAAAGCCACCTGTTTTCCTTCAACCCGGACACCCGTGAACTCGTGAAGTACGGCTCCATCAACCAGGAGACGTGGCCCCAGTACCAGCGTTACATGGCCCTCGACCGCGCCGGCTGGGTGTACGTGGGCATCGGGAACGTCAAGAGCCATCTCATCGCGTTCAACCCCAGGACCCGCGAGGTCCGCCCGCTCGCCAGGGACGACGAACGCCAACCCGGCTCCGGCGTTGTCTGGCTCGGCACCGACGGCCAGGTGTACGGAAGGCCTGGACCGAACGCTTCATGGTACGTCCTTTACGATGGGCGCGCCACACCTGTCGAAAAGCCGGCTCCCGCGGCGCCCACGAAGGCCGGCGCGCAGGAGACGGTTATACGCGATTTCCCTGATGGACGACGGATCAATGAGATAGACATACCCGAGAAGCGCCTCGAGATATTCGACCCGAAGACCCGCGAATTGAAGCGCATCGCATTCGATTACGCTTCCGAGGGTTCGCACGTAATGTCTTTGATACTCGGACCCGATGGCAAGATATACGGCTCCACGGGTCACCCGTTGCGCTTCTTCTCTTACGACCCCGCGACCGATGCCTTCGCCTATCCCGGCCTCAAGAACGAGAACGGTCACCTCAACGCCCTTGCGATCCAGCGCGGCCACATCTTCGGCGCGCTTTACGGCGGCGGGATACTTTACGATTTCGACCCCGCCCGACCCTGGGACGACACCGCCAGGGAAAATCCCAACCCTCGCCGTGTCGCAGCCGGCAGCGAGGTCATCGGCAGACCTCATGCCCTCATCGCCCATCCCGACGGACGCACGCTCATCATGACCGGAACGCCCGGCTACGGCCTCACGGGCGGTGGCATGCTCATCTATGACATGGTGGATGGCCGAGCCGAGACCCTCGATCACCACCGCCTCGTTCCTGACCAGGCGACGATCTCGCTCGTCGCACTGCCCGACGGCAACCTGGTCGGCGGCACCGCGATCTGGCCCGGCACGGGCGGAGCCACCCTCGCGCAGGAGGCGGTCCTCTATCTCATGGACTTCCCGAATCGGAAGATCGTCTGGCAGGAGGTCATAGTCCCGGGTGCGCAGAGCATCAACGATATAGTTCTCGGTCCCGACGGACTCGTTTACGGCCTTGCCGCAGGTCCGACCTTTTTCGTGTTCGACCCATCCGCGCGTAAGGTGATCCACCGGGAGGCGTTGACCGGATACGGCAACCTCGCCGGCGGCCAGGCGCCGAGAATAATGCTCGTCGCTCCGGACGGCCTCATATATGCCTATTTCGCCAGGGCCATTGTGCGCATCGAGCCGCGTACGTTCCGGCATGCCATCGTCGCCAAACCGCCGGTCGACATCAACGTCGGGATAGCGCTCCACCGCGGCCGCCTCTACTTCACCAGCGGCGCGCGACTGTGGAGTTGGCGCGTACCTGGCCTGGAATGACCGCGTTCGGATGGCAACCCTCGATGTCGGACCTCAGTCGCCGTGACTTCCGGACGCCCGACTGCGGTTCTTCTCGGTGCTTTTTGGTGCATGGGCGGAGGTGAAGCCGATGATGCGACTCCTTGGCTTGGCCATGATTCTCTCATGTTTTCTCGCTCCTGGATCGAACGCCGCGGAGGAGACCAGCACGATGCCCACGGGATCGTCCGGCAAGACCGCTCGTACCTACTACACCGACGAACGCGTGGCAGTCGCCCGCGAGAACGTCCAGCGTTACCGCTGGGCGAAGGAACTCCTCGACCGCATCATGAAGGGCGACACGATCCGCTACTACATCGGACCCGAATACGCGTCCGCCGAACAATTCGTCGCCCAGAGCGATGAATTCATGTGGCTCCTCCAGCCCACCACCAGGATACCGAGGCACGTCCTCCAGGACGTCGAGGTCTTCAAATGTCCCATTCATGGATGGGAGGGGAGAAAATCCGACTGGCCCGGCGCCGCCTGGTGCCCCTGGCGCATAGATCCGATCGGCCACCCATACAAGATTCAGTGCCTCGCCGGCGGCGAATGGTACCCCAGCAACGATTACGTGAAAGGCGACATGACGTCCGGCGAGTTCCCCGACGATGGCAGCGGCTTCGAATACAGGGGCGAACGCTACTATCCCCTGAGCGAATACGCGCACATGGTGTACGGCTCGGTCGTAATCCCGTGCCTCCGCTCACTGTCGCAGGCGTATCTCATCACGGGCGACGAACGCTACGCCCACAAGGGCGCAGTCCTCCTCGCCCGGCTCGCGAGCGAGTACCCCAATCACGACGACCGGCGCGATCGCCTCTACGATCGCCGCTTCCTGGATCAAAACAAGGGTGCGTTCACCGGAATGATCACGGACTACATCTGGGAATGTTTCTGCTTCGAGGCCGCCGTGTACGCCTATGACGCTCTCTACGACCACATCGGCCGCGACGCCGACCTCATCGCATTCGTCAAGGCGAAGGGACTTCCCGTGGACACTCCCGCCGACCTTCGCGCCTACATCGAGCATTACCTGATCCGCGCTGGCATGAAAGCCCTGCTGATCGGTGCCATCCGCGGCAACGAGGGCCACCATCAGGCCGCCGCCATGGCCGCCGCCCTCGTCCTGGACGACTTCTCCCCCGCCCGCCCCAACTCTCAGGACATGGTTGATTACTTCTACTACGGTATCGGCAAGGCCGCATACATCCTGACGAACGACATCACCCCCGACGGCGGTGGCCACGAAAGCCCGAATTACAACCGGATCAAACTCGACCTCGTCCGCGCTGCGCGCCTCATGGAGGAACTCAGGAAAAGGCACCCCGACCGCTTCCCGCTCGACAAGTATCCCGACATATTCGACACCCCCAAGGCACGCGCCCTCTTCGATTACTTCATTGACTGCTTCATGCTCGACTACTTCATCCCATCCATCGGCGACTGCGGCGGCATAACCCCACCGTCCCGCGTCGGACCGCAGCAGTATGCCTACCGCCCGCAGGATTACATCTTCGCCTTTCAGCGATACGGTGACCCGCGTTACGCCCGTGCCTGCACCACGCCAGGCGGCGACCTCGTTGCCGGCGAACTCTTCGAACCCTACCCCGCCGACGCGCTGGCGGCCGCCCTCGAACGCCCCGAATCCCGTATCATCAGGAGACCGCGCATCAAGGACGACTACGGCATGGCCATACTCGAATCCGGCGACGGCGAACACCGCCGCGCCGCGTACCTCAACTACGTCTCCGCACGGGGCCACCGCCAGTGTGACCACCTCTCCATCGGTCTCGTCGCCCGCGGCGTGGACCTCCTCCCCGACCTCGGCTATCCGCTCACCTACTACTACCGCTGGACGTGGGACTGCAACAGCCTCGCCCACAACACGGTGACAGTTGACGAGACGCAGCCCCAGATGACCATAGGCGGCATGGGCCGGCTCTTCGCGAGCGTTGACGGCGTGCACGTCGTCACCGCCTCTCACGATCCTTACCCGCCCGATCACACCCCGTATCCGCCGCATTTCCCCCGCTATCCGCAGGACTCCGCACCCTGCGACCTCTACGAGCGCACGCTGATCATGCTCGATGTCGATCCGCAACGGTTCTACGTCCTCGACCTCTTCGCCGTTCGCGGCGGCACCCAGCACGACCAGAGTTGGCACGCCATGCTCACACCCGTCACCGCTCCCGATCTCGATTGGCAGGCTCAGGAGACCGGCACCCTCGCCGGCCCCGAGGTGGAACAGTTCGGAAAATGGAAAGACCGGTGGGGCAGGGCGCGAGAGGATTTCCCCTCGTTCCTCGCCAAGATCCGCCGGGCCAGCCTCGACCATCCCGCCGCGTGGACGTGGAACTCGGGCCTCCCCGAGGGCGACGCAATCGCGATCCACATCGTGCCCATCGGAGGTCCGATGCAGGTCATCCTCGGCGCAGGCCGCGCGCCATCCCGACCTGAAGACTGGTGGCTCGACTATCTCATCTGCCGCCGACTCGTCCCCGATGGCGCGCGATCTCTCTTCCTGACCGTCCTCGATGCGTATCAGCGAACGCCCGTCGTCCGATCCGTCCGCCTCCTCGGCGAGGACCCCATCGTCCTGTCAGTCATCCGCGACGACGGCGAGGACGAGATAACCCTGCGCGTTCCCGACGGGCCAGGCCGGACGACCGCGCCCCGCGCGCTAGGCATCTGCGTGAGATCCAGGACGGGCGACGTCTGGACCCGCGACGTCCGCATCGGTGCATGCGATGACAATGGCCGCCCGGGCTACGCGGAGAGCGTCATCCGCGACGTTGACTACGATCGTTGTCGCATCGCCATCGGCAGCGCCGATGCCCCCGACTTCCCGCTCGGCAGGACCGTTCGCATCTTCAACGAGCATCGTTCCGCCCAGTACATCGTTCAGGGGGTAGAGCAGGCCGACGGCCTCACGTGGCTGACGCTCGACCGGACCGCGCTACTCGCGCGGCTTCCCATCGTCGGCGTCGAGGGAGAAAGTTTGCGCCTCGCCGTCGTACCCGTCTTCGCCAACGGCAGAGTTGACGAGAAGGGCAACCTCACCCCCGTGCGCGATGCATATCGCGGCAGTTGGCTGGGCGACCGCAGCGACCCGTTGCCCGTGAGGGCCATCGCGTCGGGGCGCCTTTTCCTCGAACGGCCTCTGCCCCCGCAGACATTGAGGGATCGCTTCGAGGGCAAGACCGTTCCCCTCTGGCAGTATGCCATTGGAGACCGCATCGAAGCGGCACGGATCGAGCGCTGAACGCGCCTGCACTGCTTCTGCATTCGGCGCTGTGGTTTGCAGGCAATCGCCGCTCGGGTACAATTCTGTTGCCCCAACACCATCGAGGCTAGGTGCTGTGGTTTGCAGGCAATCGCCGCTCGGGTACAATGAACTCGCCCGCGTCTGCACCGACGCGAACGCTGTGGTTTGCAGGCAATCGCCGCTCGGGTACAATATGAGGGCAGGGAGATGGAGCATTGAGGGCGCTGTGGTTTGCAGGCAATCGCCGCTCGGGTACAATCAGGGAGATGGAGCATCGAAGGCATCAGGGCGCTGTGGTTTGCAGGCAATCGCCGCTCGGGTACAATGTATTCGGCGTAATCGCCCATGCCGATCCAGCTGTGGTTTGCAGGCAATCGCCGCTCGGGTACAATCGTCCTCCACAGCGGCCCCGACTCCGGCGGGCTGTGGTTTGCAGGCAATCGCCGCTCGGGTACAATTTGTACGGTGCGAACTCCATCGTCTGGGCGGCTGTGGTTTGCAGGCAATCGCCGCTCGGGTACAATTGTCACGGGGATGCACTATCCTGTCGTAGCTGTGGTTTGCAGGCAATCGCCGCTCGGGTACAATTGAACTACTTGACGCGATACGTGGCGAGGCGCTGTGGTTTGCAGGCAATCGCCGCTCGGGTACAATAAGGCCGCAGGACGGGTCGGCCGTGTCGCGGCTGTGGTTTGCAGGCAATCGCCGCTCGGGTACAATTGTTTTCCGGAAGTCCTCGATCTTGATGGCGCTGTGGTTTGCAGGCAATCGCCGCTCGGGTACAATCCACAGCATATCGCCGACGAGGCCGCGTGCGCTGTGGTTTGCAGGCAATCGCCGCTCGGGTACAATTGGGTCGCTCGCCAGCGTTGCCCAGACTGAGCTGTGGTTTGCAGGCAATCGCCGCTCGGGTACAATTGGGTCGCTCGCCAGCGTTGCCCAGACTGAGCTGTGGTTTGCAGGCAATCGCCGCTCGGGTACAATCTCAGCGCCCATTCGAACTCTCGCGGGACGCT